>Ga0208371_1000014_pt1 | contig 199043 bp, 134 predicted proteins | sample SubbioCR12Aug_1A_FD_184827 | JGI IMG/M metagenome (GOLD analysis project Ga0208371, IMG submission 184827) | Serpentinite rock and fluid subsurface biosphere microbial communities from McLaughlin Reserve, California, USA - CR12Aug_1A (SPAdes) | ecosystem: Environmental > Terrestrial > Deep... | reverse complement strand
GGTGCGCATCACGGTGCACAACCTGCTGGGCCGCGAAGTGGCCTGCCTGATGGAACAAACCGACAACCGCCTTTCGTTGACAAGCCTGCAGTGGGACGGCCGTTCCAGCACCGGCGAAAACCTCCCCGCGGGAGTCTACCTCATCAGCCTGAGCGAAAACGGCAAGCCGGTAGCCAGCCTCCGCGTGGTGAAGGAGTAATTTAGGGATTAGCTACGCTGAGCTCCCTTCGGTCGGTTCAACGATTCAACAATTCAATCCCGTCTCGTCCAGGGCCGAGACGAGGACCTTCGGGATTCAAAATTCAATCCCTCAACTCGTTAACATAGCACCACTGCAAAACAGCAAAACAGCAAAACAAAAAAAATCCCGGCAGCAAGCTGCCAGGATATTCTCATCTTTTTGCATTGATCTTATTGATTCAGCATCACCGGCATGATGAGCATCAGAATGTCTTCGTGCTCATCTTCATTTCCTACCGGAAGAAGGATTCCAGCGCGGTTTGGTGCCGACATCTCGAGTTTCACCTCATCGTGGCTCAGGTTATTCAGCATCTCGATGAAGAAGCGTGAATTGAAACCAATTTCAAGGTCATCGCCTTCGTAGCTGCAAACAAGCCTTTCTTTGGCTTCATTCGAATAATCAAGGTCTTCTGATGAAAGCAGCAATTCCTGTCCGTTAATCTTAAACCTGACCTGGTGGGTTGATTGGTTGGCAAAAATGGCTACACGTTTGATGGCGCTTAACAAAGCCGCGCGGTCAACGGTGAGTTTATTCGGATTATTGGTTGGAATAACAGCCTCATAGTTCGGAAACCTTCCTTCGATTAACCGGCAAATCAGCTTCATATTGCCAAAAGTGAAGGCTGCATTGGCCTGGTTAAATCCGAGGCTAACCAGTTCATCGGCTTTGGTCGAGAGCAGGTTTTTGAGTTGGTTCAATGGTTTTTTTGGTAAGATAAAGGAAGCAGGCTGGTTGTGCTCAACATCAAGGCGACGATAGCGCACCAGTTTATGTGCATCGGTAGCAACGAAGGTCAGGTAGTCATCCCTTAGTTCGAAGAGAACGCCCGACATCACCGGCCTGAGTTCGTCGTTGCCTGTTGCAAAAACAGTTTTCTCAAATGCACTTACAAGCATTGCCGCCGACAATTCAATGGTGGTGGCATCGGTCAGTTGTGGGAGTTGGGGAAACTCGTCGCTGCGGTGGCCCGACATGCGGTATTTGCCTTCTCCGGCAAACAATTCAATGGCCAGCGTTTCATCATTAATATCGAGGGTTACCGGGATATCAGGGAAAGTCTTCATGGTATCGAGCAGAAGGCGTGCCGGAACTGCCACCCTGCCTTTGCCCTCACCCATGTCAGGCGAAAGCAGTATGGTCATTGTTGTTTCAAGGTCAGAGGCTGTGATGCGCAATCCCTTTTCGTTAAGCTCAAACAGAAAGTCATCGAGGATAGGCAAAGTGTTGCTTGAATTAAGCACCCCGGATAAGGCCTGAAGACTCTTCAGCAATTTAAGACTCGAAATAATGAATTTCATAAGCTTTGCATTTTTTTGATCAGGTAAAATTAAGCTATTTAGATAAACCTTTGAATAGTCGTAAAGCTAGTTTTCAGATTTTTTATTCACACCTTCGATGCCTGGTTTTTTCCTGAAACTGATTTTCGATTCGGTTCCTTTGACCAGCCTTTCAATGTTTTTACGGTGTGTCAGCGGAAGAAAAACAGCCACGCCGATCGAAAGCGCCTGAAACACCCAATGATCTGTTGGAAACAAAAAGTTCACAAACAAGGGAAAGCAGATTCCGGCAGTCAGGCTGCTTAGTGATACGTAACGCGTGGTTATAAATACAAGTAAAAAAACAATGACTGCGCAGAGAGCGCTGAAGGGAAAAAGCGCAAAGCCAACACCCAAAATGGAGGCAACGCCTTTTCCACCCCTGAAACCTGCCAGCACAGGAAAGGTGTGACCGAGCACAACAGCCACCGAGGCAAGCAGCAACACATAGGGTTTGCTGTTGTCATCAGGACTAAATTCAACCAGATGTGGCACCAGCCACACGGCAAAATAACCCTTTAACACATCAACAATCATCACCGGAATTCCTGCTTTCACACCCAAAACCCTGATGGTGTTCGTGGCTCCGGCATTGCCCGAACCCTGCGTCCTGACATCGATGCCGTAGAATAGCCTGCCGACCCACACTGCTGTTGGAACAGAGCCCATCAGGTAAGCAAGTAATATGGAAATTAGGATCATCATCATGCGGTTATTGTACTGATTGCATTCGTCGGATGAAATCAACAGCCTTCTGACGTGTCGAAATCACAAACTCGTATTGCTCACCGGTGGAACGGTTTTGCTGTGTCCTTTTCTCAGGCTTGAGGTTCATCAAATCGTTGTTGAATTGCTCCGAAGAGGAAACAGCCTGGAGAATGCCATTCCGGTAATTGAAATAGTACCAGGTATTTGCGTCAAGTTGGAAGTACATACTGAAGCCATCGCCCGCCCGTGATTTTTCAAATTCAACAAATCCTTCCAGATATTTGTTGACGTGTCCACGCAAAACATTGGCAACACCAATTGGGCCGGTCGATACAAATGAATGAAATTCGTTGTTCCACCGCAACTTAACATCGCTGAGCACGAAGGCATCATTCACCTGATCGGGGACTTTCCGGGGCGCTCCATAAAGGCTTATGTCGTTGGTTAGCTTTTCCAGGTCGGCTTTTGGCATTTTCTGCCCCATGGCATACAAATAATTGCCTTGCGTCAGGTTAAGGCCGGTGAGGTTGGCTTTGGCAAGGCTATCGCTCATCTGGTTCATGATTTTTTCATCAAACATGAACCTGAGCACCACAAACACATTGAGGTAAGTTGAATCCGCAATGATTTTATGGTTAAAGCTCCCGTAACTTTCCAGGTTCACAAAGGGCATCTGAAGGTCGAGATTGAGCTTACCATTCCCGGTAAAGGTACAGCGATCGGTATGTAGCGAAAACAAGGTGTTGGCAGTGGTTTTCACATGTGGCTGAACAACAAATGCGTTGTGTTTTTCGTCGAAATACAGGCTTCCGGTGATTCCCATGAGCGGTTTATCGTCGATTGAACGCCTGTAGTCGAGCAGAGAAGCGTAGTATTTTCCGCTGGATGCGTTATAAAAAAGTCCTGCATTCAGCTTGATGCCACTCAGGTCGTTCGGGTCGGCCGAAACAGGCAGGCGCACATCAGCAGGGTCGACCAGGGTGTCAAAGGCTACCCAGGCCATGCTTTTGTCGTAACACTCCTGGTTTATGCGGTAACCGCCGGCAAATTGCAACTGCTTGCGGTCGGCCTTAATCTTGGTCTGCCCTGAGAAATAAAAGTAGGGATTCAGGAAAAAGATTGCCGATTCAGGTATTGATCCCTGGGCATTAGTTACCCCTTGCTCATCGACCCAAATAGCAGATAACTCTATGGGTTGCACCGTTTTATGGTTGTCGATATAATCATAGTATCCCCTTCCCTCGAATTTGTGCTTACTGAAAATTGTCACCCTGGCATCGTTGATCAGGTGATAACGCGTAGTGGTGTTGGCGATGATGGTGGCACTTTCGAGCGATTGCATACGGGCATCACGCTGAATGGTAATCAGGCCATCATTTGGAAAAATTGCCGCATCGGCTACCCGGATAATTTTTACGTTTCGTGCATTGATGGCATAGTTTACCAGGTCGTATTCAGCTTCGAGGCAGAAGAAGGAGAGTGAATCCTGCTCAGGATGCGTCGAAATAAAACCTGAACCACTGAGGTCAATGTCGAGCAGCTGGTTATAGTTCAGGTTGGCGATGTCAAAAACCTTGTTGATGCGGTTATTGTTCAGGTATAGCCTGTCTTCATCCATTTGCCACTTGGCTTCGTCAAGCGAACAGATATACTGGTTGAACGGGAACGAGAGCTGGCTGTTTTCATCAAGGTAGGTAAACATGCCCAGGCGTTTATCAAAATTGATGGCCGTTTTGTAGCTCACTGCCGAAAAGGCCTGTTTTTTCTCAACCGAAGTGTACAGGGTAAAATTTGCTGTGTCAGCAGCAAAGTCGCGGCTTCTGAAATCAAAATAGCCTGAAATCACCTCTGCATCACCAAAATCGAAATGCCCTGATCCACCGGAGCCAGAGGGTGAAATATCGAGTTCGCCATGAAACTCAGCGTTGTTATACATGATGATGGGCTTCTGTTTGCTGGTCAACATCATCTTGTCTGGGCTCGCCTGCCAAACCATGGATACCGTGTCTGTCTGCGCCCTCGGATATTCTGTGGGGGTGAGTTTTTCAACCATTTTAAGCTGCAGCAAAGAGGCTGTGATCGAATCAGGATAGAAGATGTACTTATCCGAACTGGATGAGGTAGTCAGGTAGTCGATACTGCCCGCACCGAAGAAACCCTGGTTCGAGAGGTGTATCTGTTTGTAGTATTTACCCTTATTATCGAAAATGCCATAACCCGTTTCCGGAACATCATGGAGGAAACCGAGCGAATAGTCGGCCATAACTCCCAAAGGCTCTCTGAACCCTGGGAAAATTCCTGCTGAAGCGAGGTAGCCCTCAAACTTCATATTGTCGGTTTTGAAGTTATCGAGGCTATCAATTTCAAAAGGATCAACCGCGTAATAAAATCGCTTTCGGTCAAGGGCACCGGATTGAATGGCCGCCTTGTCAAAATACACATAGGATTCACTCTTGCTATTAAACACCGGATAACTCGGGAAATCACGCAAACCCGATTTGTTATGTGGTTCGTCAATATATAAGGTACCATTGAGATCGGCAATCACATTACGGACTTTAACATACTCAGCCTGAATTACTTTTCTGTCTGATTTCCGAACCCTGGCATAGAAAGCAAGCGAATCAACATAATTCATGTTCAGCTTAAAAGAATCGTACTGAAAGAAGCAATCGCGGGCATAGAAATTGAACAAACCAGCTTTGATTAATCCCGAGAAAACAAAGTCGCGGTTTTTCTTCATCACCAGCATCCCCTTGTTGGGAAAGATGTTTACACTTTGCGAATCGCTCAAAATCACTTCATTCACACCGTTAATAATGAATTCAAGTGAGCCCAGTTTTAATAAGGCATTCGGTGTACGTGAGGTGGTGGTGCTGTTGAGTTTGATCACATCGTAGTCGGTACGCCCTCCCCTTGCGGCGAGCGTATAGAAAAACCGGTCTTTTACCACAGCAGTTTCTGTAGCTGGATCATACACTAGAAATCCTTTGGCTGCCAGTCGAAGTAACTGAGCCACAATCTGTTCGCTGGGTTTTTTCATAAATCCTGCCAGGGCATTCAGTTTTATTTCGCGACCATCTCCATAGGTTTTCAGGTAATTCTCAATCATAAACATGGGGTTGATATCATCAATCCCTTGCAAGCGTCTGAACTCGATGTCTGCATAATAGTTGGCCGATTCGAACCGTCCGTTGCTTTCGTTTCCGATGCCTTCGAGCCGGCGAAAGGCGATTTCCATTTTGTCGATATCCCAGTACATGGCCTCCACATACAGGTCAATCATATGGAAGGAGTTGAAGAAGGGGCTGTCGGCAACCCCGGTTTCGGAACGAAACAGGATGAGTTGGCGGTTGTTGTTTGTATACCGCATCCGCAGGCCGGGATGATATAAGGAGTCTGCTTCGAGGTAAAATGTGGCAGCAACCCTGTCGGCAAACAGGCGGCCATCGCCAATCTGGATGGCATTTGAGAGCATCCGGCCAAATATTTTGCCATCCCGCTTAAAGGTGAGTGAGGCCCGTTGTTGTCCATCGCCAGAGCCGATGAGCGACATGCCCTCCATGGTGAGTCCACCTTCGAAATCAATGTTTGGAAACACATTTGGAACGACAAAGTTCTTTACATAAGAAACAAACCGCGGGTAGGCCGTACGCGGGTTTGGAGGACTGCTGAACACCTTGTCCTGCAAAGAGCCTATCATGGCAGATTTATAGTAATTCAGGTTGCGGAACACCACCGAATCAGCAGCATATTCTGATTGATTCAGATCGACTTTATAAAACGACAGTTCGGCATAAACGGATTTTGGGTCAAGGTTGAAACGCCTCCAGGTAACCACCCCACCCTGCCCTGTCCACAGGCTTCTGTCGTAGCTGTAATAGCCTTTTGTTTTTTCGATAATGGAAGTGTCTTTTACTGTGGAACACAGCAGACTGGCCTTGTCGAACTGCATGCCCAGCAGGGAGTCATAAACAAAGCCGAATTTCACTTCATGCGCATACCATTGAACCGTGTTTCTGTCGAAAAGTTTTCCCGATTGCATGAACTCACCTGTAAATTTCATCAGCTCCGAAAACCCTTTGCTGTTACCCTGTATCAGCAGGTTCATTGCGTAATCGTTCCATGCAATGATGCTGGAAGGCAGCTGAAGGGATGAAGCAAATTGATCGATGGCAAAGAAATACGCGTAAAAATCAGGGTATATCCTGATTTTGTCGGTATACAATTTCTCGGCAATGGCCTTAATCCTGTCCTTCTCCTCCTTATTGAACCTACCTGCATTCCATTGGTTCGTAAGGCTTTGCATTAGTTGTTTACCCGATTCTGTATTGCGTTTGCTTCCGCTCAGCTGCAGTTGTTCGGCCACCTGAGTGATGAAGACTTCTGAATTCTCTGAGAAAAATGCTGCTTCCTGAGCCCTGAGTAAGGCAGGTATCAAAAAAAGACCCAACAATAACCACTTTAGTTTCAACATCATTTACAGTTCATCGGTTTAGGTCAGCCAACAGCATGAAGACGTTCACCTGTTAAGCTGATCGATTTGTACTCAAAACCTGATTTAGGTTAGGTTTATTTTTGAAAAACAGCAGCGGCCCAGTGATTGTTTTCAATCATTCTGACAAACTGCAAGCCGAGTTTCGTTGCGTTTTGGCGCAATAATTCCAGGTCATCTGCATAAAATCCGCTCATAATCAACATACCATGTGGCAGCAATGCCGCCTCATAAAACTGCATATCATTCAGTAGGATGTTCCTGTTGATATTTGCAAACACGAGCTCAAACGTCCTGCCGGTTTTCACCAGCCAGGAGGCATCACCCATGACAATTTCAACATCGGGTGTATTGTTTAACAGTATGTTGTCGTTTGCGTTGTTCACTGCCCATACATCATTATCAACAGCCACAACCGGCTGTGCACCAAGCTTTCGTGCAAGAATGGCCAGAATTCCGGTGCCACTGCCCATATCGAGCATTGACTTTCCGGCAACATTGGTTTCGAGCAGCAAGGAGACCATCATGCTGGTCGTTTCATGATGTGCAGTACCAAACGACATCTTGGGTTCAATAACAAGCTCAAACTCAACATCCTTGTTCGATGGGTGAAAAGGAGCCCTGACGTGGCACCGGCCTGCAATGGTAACTGCCTCATAGGCCGATTCCCAGATGGCATTCCAGTTTTGCTCCTGCTGAATTTCTTTTGCAATCAGGGAAATGCCTTCAAATGCTTCCAGTTTCAGCACTTCCTTGAGGTCCTGTTGTTCAAACAATGCTTCGGATATATAAGCAATCAAGCTGCTTTCTTCTTCCTGGAAACCTTCGTAGCCGATAGAAGTAAGCACAGCAATAAATGATTCAGCCTGTTCCACACCGCCGGGTACCGAAAACTTCAGTGCAAGGTTATTCATCAACTGAAATTCAGGCTTGTTTGCAGATCGAAACGAACTCTTCGGCCTTGATTGACGCACCACCGATCAAACCACCGTCGACGCCCGGTTTAGCGAAAATCTCTGCGGCATTCGCAGCGTTGCAGCTTCCGCCGTACAGAATTAAAGTCGCATCAGCAACATCTCTGCCATAGCGTTCAGTGATCAGGGTCCGGATATAGGCATGCATTTCCTGTGCCTGATCAGGTGTGGCAGTTACGCCGGTTCCGATGGCCCACACCGGTTCGTAAGCAATTACCACCTTGTGGAACTCATCGGTATCCAGGTGAAACAGGCCATGACGCACCTGCGACCTGACGACATCGAAATGGCTTCCGGCCTGACGCTCGGGCAAGGCTTCGCCAACACAGAAAATGGGAGTAAGTTTATGCTTCAGGGCCTGGTTAACTTTGGCCGTCAGCATCTTGTCATCCTCATTGAAATATTTTCTGCGTTCAGAGTGCCCAATGATACAGTGGGTAACACCCATTGAAACCAGCATGGCAGCCGATACCTCTCCTGTGTATGCACCAGCATCGAACGGACTGAGGTTTTGCGCGCCAACGCCAATGTTACCTTCTTCAGCATAATCTGTTGCGAGCTCCAGATAAGGGTAAGGGGGGCACACAATTACTTCTGCTGTAATTGTCTCCTTATCGAGGAGCTCTAAAATATGTTCGACCAAATCCTCCGCATCCTGGAAAGAAAGGTTCATCTTCCAGTTTCCAGCAACTATTTTCTTACGCATAATCAGTGAATTAAAAGTTAAATATACTAAGTAATCCTTACTCTGGGATCTAAAATACCATATAGAATATCGACAAAAATATTAATTAAAATCAAGATAACAGCAATCAATAAGACTGAACCCATGATCAAAGGTAAGTCATATTTCTCTAAAGCATCAACAATAACTACACCAATTCCTTTCCAGTCGAAAACATATTCAACAAAAACGGCACCAGCCATCAGCGAAGCAAACCATCCCGACACTGCGGTGATGACCGGATTCATGGCATTGCGCAGTGCATGCACGCCAATCACACGGATACGCGACAGCCCTTTGGCATAGGCCGTGCGGATATAGTCCTGCGACATGGCATCGAGCAATGAAGTCCGGGTAAGTTCCACAATTATGGCCAGTGGCCTGATTCCAAGTGTGATGGCTGGCAAAATAAGGTTTTGCAAGCTGAGCACTTCTCCCCTTCCGTAATCGTCAACGGTGAATAAACTGCCAAACATGCTCAGGTGGGTGAAATCGGCCAGCAGGTAGGCGAAAATCCAGGCCATTAGTATGGCCGCAAAAAACGAGGGCAACGACATCCCAAACACCGTTAGTATCAGGATAAGTTTGTTTAAGAACTTGTTGTCGTACACAGCAGCGATGAGGCCGATGAGCACGCCAAAGACCAGGGCAAAGAGGATTGATACCGAAGCCAGCAACAAGGTCATTGGGAATGCTTCGGCAAGTATGGCTGTAACCTCCCTTTTGTTTTGGTATGATCGCCGCAGAAAGGGTGTTTTCAACACAAGCGTGTAATCGTTCCAATGCAGCAACCTGATCGTATGCCCGTATTTTGCAGGATCAAGAAAAAGCAAATGCTCACGTTTACTGACTTGGTGTAACGAAAGCGGTGAAACATCATTCAAAAAGTGCGCATACTGCACCAAGGGCGGCCTGTCGAGCCCGAGTTCTTTCCTGATTGCTTCCACCGAGTTGATGTCGGCGCGCTGACCAAGCACCATGCGTGCCGGATCGCCGGGCAGGATGGTAAACAGTACAAACACCAGGCTGACCACTCCCAGCAGTACGAGTACGCCATAGAAAAGCCGCCTGATGAGAAAAGCTCCCATATGTTGTTTAGTCTGTTTTATGATTCCTTGAATCGAGCAATGCCTTAAGTTGTTTCCCCTCGGGAATATCACGGTAATGCCATTTGTCGACAATAACACCCGAATGAAACAACACCAGTCCGGGATTGGCCCTGACCATGGTTTTAAGTACAATGGGATCGGCATAATATATCGGCAGGTCAACACCAGCCTTGCGTTTAAATGCCGCAACTTCTTCGGGCAAGCTACTGGTAAGCAAAGCGCATTCCACTCCACGGGCGCGGACAGCTTCCTCAAACTGTATCAGCTTCAGCAATCCGGCCTTACTGGCATCGTTCAGGTCGTAGGCAATACCAATAAACACATCTTCAGGACTGTCGATCAGCGACAGTGTCACATCGTTGCCTTGCTCGTCCTCCGCTAAAAGCCCGTGATCAGTCTTCTGGCCCAGGCTGACTGTCCGTTGATCGACAAACGACCATGATTTCATCCAGACCGAATCATTCCAGGGATAATCGGGTGACAGGAATTCTTTAGTCTCTCCTGAAGCGATGTTTCTGTAGGTCAGGTATACTTTTGTTTCCGCAGTTGTTTCAGGTGTCATGTCCTTTCCAACCTTCCAATCCATAAAATCGATGATTGGTAAATGGTCGTAGTTATACACCGAAAAGAGTGCAAATCCGAAGGTGACTGCCAGCATGCCAATGTACTGCAGGGCCGGCCCGAGCGGCGAACGGAAGCTGTTTCGATAGAAAAAGACCGCCAGCGTTGGCAACATCAGGACAATGTTTTTGTAAAATGTTTGCCAGTTGGTCAGGGTAATGGCATCGCCAAAGCAGCCACAATCTGAAACAGGTTCATAAATGGCATCATAAAAGGTAAGAAGTGTAAAAAACACCATGATCACCAACAGGGCCAGGCTGGTGTATTTCATCTTCAGGTTAAGCAACAGAAACGCACCAATCGAAAATTCAATCACACAGAGTGCCACGGCCAGTCCAAGGGCAAGCGGCATAGCCCACATGCTGCCATAGGCGATAAAATAATCCTCGAGCCTGTAGGCTGTCCCCAGCGGGTCGATTCCCTTGACAAAACCCGAAAAGACAAACACCAGGCCGGTAAGTATCCGGCTCAGGTTGGTCAGTATCTTTTTCCAGTTACCCATGGTGAGTTGCCTCCCCCAATAAGATTAAGGCGAAAACCGCATAATTAATGATGTCGAAAAAATTGGCATCGATGCCTTCAGAAACCAATGTATTTCCTAGGTTATCTTCAATTTGCTTGATCCGCAGCAGCTTCATGAGGATTATGTCAGTCAGCGAGCTGACCCGCATTTTGCGCCACACCTCATCATAGTCGTGGTTTTTACGTGTCATCAATCCAAAGGCTTCCTCCATGGTCGAACGATACAAACTCAGGGCTTCATCTGCTTTCAGGTCGGGCTTGTCGGTCACTCCTTTTCTGAGCTGAATAATGGCCATCACAGCATAGTTCACAATTCCCTGAAACTCGCCTTCTACGCCTTCATTAACCAATTGTGTCGGTTTTGTTTGAATCGTTCTGATCCGGTTTGCCTTGATGTAAATCTGATCGGTAAGCGAAGAAGTGCGCAGGATACGCCATGCCGGACCATAGTCCGACATTTTATCGAGAAAAACCTGTTGACACAGGCTGGTAACTGCCTTGAATTGCTCAGCTGTATGTTCGTTCATAAGTTTATAATAGTCAATTTACTAAATTTGCCACTTCTGCATTCAACGCTTATTGGCACACATGAATCAATTAACCGATAAAAATACTGCTTTTTCAGCAACAACAACCATCAAATTCGGATCAAAACAACTTGTTAAAAAGGGTCCGTTGGTAATGGGCATTCTCAACCTTACGCCCGATTCATTTTTCGATGGTGGACGTCACAGTGGAAAAGCTGAGATGCTTCAACAGGTAAGTTCGATGCTTTCCGACGGAGCGGATTTGATTGATATTGGGGCCATGTCGACACGGCCGGGTGCTTCTGAGGTCAGTGAACAAGAGGAGTTGGATCGCCTGCTACCTGCCCTTGAAATCCTGTGCAGTCACTTCCCTGAGGTCCTGTTTTCGATTGACACATACCGGAGCGGAGTAGCCATGGCATGCATTAAAGGTGGCGCTGGTATGATCAACGATATTTCGGGAGGTACTTTTGATCCGGCCATGGCCGAATTCATCGGCCAACAAAACATTCCGTTTGTGCTCATGCACATTCACGGCCAGCCACGCACCATGCAGGAAAATCCGATGGGCGATCAGGTGACAGCGCATGTTATCGAATTTCTGAGAAAACAACTTGCGGTGTTTATTCAGGCAGGTGCCAGTCAGCTTTTTGTTGATCCGGGATTTGGCTTTGGCAAGTCGCTCGGGGCAAACTATGTGCTCTTATCGGAGATGCATCGGCTGCGCGCACTCGGTTTTCCGATTCTCGTGGGCCTTTCGCGGAAGTCGATGATTTACAAATTGCTCGAAATCACTCCTGAAGAAGCACTCAATGGCACCTCGGTACTGCACAGCCTTGCCCTGATGCAGGGTGCATCAATCCTCAGGGTACATGATGTAAAAGAGGCCGTTCAAACAATTCACCTTCTCAGTCAGGTGATGTAGGTGCTTGGTCACTTTGGCTATCCGTTGTTCAATCACGCTCAAAAAAATAACCAGTAAATTTATGAACCTTTTGCAGCACTGGCCTTAAACTTTATGCTTTACACAATCAACAAACAGAAAATAGTGATCTTTGAACCAGATTGCCTATTTTTGCTTCAGAATCCTTGCAAATGACCCTGTTATTGGTAAGTAGCTTTATTGACCTGCACTTCATCGATGTGATCGATATTTTATTGGTCGCAGCCTTGCTTTACGTGCTTTTCTTCCTGCTCAGGGGAACGGTGGCAGTGAATATCTTTCTTGGCATAGTGTCGGTTTTTCTTGTCTGGCGCCTCGTAAATGCATTCGGCATGGAACTTCTCAGCGAGATACTTGGGGCTTTTGTCAGCGTAGGTTTCATCGCATTGATCATAATTTTCCAGCCCGAGATCAGGCAATTTCTATTGGCCCTGGGGACACCCAGGTTCATCAGAAACCACCACCGGAGTTTTTCTTTTCTCGGATTCAGGCTGAATGATGAAGAAGCGCTTAACTACACTCCGGTGATCAAGGCTTGTGAATCGATGGCCGACAAAAAAGTAGGCGCGCTCATCGTCGTTACCCGCCAGAATCAGTTGTTTCAGTATGCCAATACCGGAGTTGAAATTGACGCCGAATTAAGCCAGCCCCTGATCGAGAATATATTTTTCAAAAACAGCCCGCTGCACGATGGGGCAATGATCATCCATCAGAACAGAATCAAATCAGCAGGCTGCATTTTGCCTGTTACCCGTAAACTTGACTTGCCTGGCCGCCCCGGACTAAGGCACCGTGCAGGTTTGGGGATTACCGAGCAGAGCGATGCCATCGCCATCATCATTTCCGAAGAAAAAGGGAGCATCAGCGTGGCCATCGACGGCGCCTTGCATGCAATGGCCAATGCGCATGAACTGAATCATTTCCTGGTTGAAGAACTTGGTCATTTGACCAGCGAGCAGAAACATTAACCAAGGCAAGCAAACGGTTTTATTCGTCAAACAGCCGCATCTGCTCCAAGGCTTTCATGGTGATGGCTTTTCGCATGATTGGAAACAGTTCCATATTAAATGCTGTTTCAGGCTGAATGAGAACGGCAAAATAATACACTCCTCTTGTGTTTTCCAGATAGCCCACAAACCATCCGGTATTGTTTCCGTTTCGGATGGCCCAACCGGTTTTGCCACTTAATTGCCAGTGATCATGCTTTTCGAGGAGCATTAATTGCTTCATCAGAAGGATTGTTTTTTCTGAAACAGACAGCTTGCCCTCGTATAGCCTTTGAAGAAAGTCAATTTGTTCTATTGGACTGATGCGCGACCCGCCTTCGAGCCAGAACACATCTGTTTGTGTTGAATCGAAGACCATCCGGCCATAGTGTAGCTTGTCAAGCCAGTCGTGCATGCGCGAATACCCTATTTTATGGGCAAGCTGCTGGTAGCAAGGGACACAGGATACCTGAAATGCTTCGCGCAGGCTCAGGTCTTTCTCCCATGCCGAAAGGCGCCTCGGGCTTCCATCCCATCGAAATATGCTGGTATCGCTGTCAACCACACCTGATTCGAGGCCAATGACCGAGTTCGCAATTTTAAACGTTGATGCAGGCAGGTGACCCTGTTTGCTCGCCTCAAAATCATTTGTAAACAAGGTGTTATTTGTCGCGTCGTGCACCAGGATCACGCCATGCACTTTTGCCGAATCAAGCAGCACACCGAATTCTTTTACGATCTTGACGGTTGATTTATCCTGAAAATCCGTCGGCACTTCTGTACCTGCATACGATTGTGCAAACACGGGTAAACCAAGGATAATGCCCGTAAACAGCCCAATTATTACCTTCATCATTTAAATTTTGTCCGCTTTTTCCTGCGCCTGCTTCAATAGATCATCAGCCTGCTTTCGCGCTTGTTTAACAAGATCATCAGCACGCTTATCGCCTTCTGCCACAATTTTATTGGCTGAGTCATCCCCTTCCTTGCGCACCTTTTTTGCGGCTTCTTTGGCCAGCTTTTCGCCGATCAAGCCCTTTGCTTTGCCTTCCTTTTCTATTTTTTGGGCCTGTTTCTCCGCTTCTTCCCTCACTTGTTCAGCCGATTTGGCAGCTTCACTTTTTATCTTTGCCCCACTTATCTCGGCTTGTTTGACCAATGCGTCGCCCTGTTTGCGGGCATCTTCAATGATTTTTGCAGCTTCATCTCTGACCTTGGCCTTCACCTCTTCTTTTTGCTTCTCCAACTCTTTCCTGGCCATGTCTTCCAGTCCTGATTTCAGGTTCGAACCATAATTGCTATAGTCGATTGCAATTTTTGGATCAGATGCCATCCCGCTAACCTTGGCCTTAACCTGCACGGAGGTTCCCGGGTTGACGCTCAGGCCTTTCTTTTCAGCCTCCGACATTAGTTTTTGCATGCCTGTTGTGACAGTGCTGCCTAATTGATCGAAAGGCAATTTAAACAAAAGGTCATAATCGATGTGCTGGTCAAAATCGATGAAACCGCCCACAGTCACATCAGCACCTGCATACTTGAGATCGAATGGCTTAAGATACACTTTGCCATTCAAAATCTCGAACGAAAAATTCAGGCCATCGGTCTTCAGCTGTTTGTATTTTTCGCTGCCGAGCGCTGTAGATATCCGGCTCAATGCTTCGGAAGAAGCAACAACAAGGTTGGTCGTTTTCAGCAAGCCACCGCCGGTAAGAGAGCTGTAAACCGGATTCAGGCCACTGTCGAGCTGGCCATTCAGTTTAAACCCGGTCGAGAATTTACCACTTGCCTTTTCAGCAATCGGGGCAGCCTTTTGAAACATCCCGATCGTTTTGTATGCCAATGGAATATCAAAATCAGTGAGGTTAAACTCGAATCCAATGAGTGGATTTTGCATATCCTTGCCATCAAAGGAGCCTTTCATACTTACCGAACCGCCAATAAATTCGGCCACAAGCGGATCAAACACAAGTACCTTATCACGATAAGTGAGTTGTGCCTTTGCATGGTTAAGCTCATAGCTGTCGTAAAGTAATTTTTCGATTTGTCCGTTAAACGTAAAATCGATGTTTGCTGGCAAATCCAGGGGTGCGCTGGCTGTATCAGCAGGATTCGCTGACTCAGTCCCTCCTGACATCGAAGCCATCAATTCGTTCACATCGAGCAGGTTCGATTTCAGTTGCACTTTCCCAACAAGGGGTAATGAGCCCAGGTAGTATCCCAAAAAATTTTCAATTTTCCCTGTCATGGCCACGTCACTTTTACCAAGTTGTGTGGAAAACTTTTCCAGCTCAACAAAGGCAGGTGTAAATTCAAGCCTGGCTTCCCTGATATTCACTGGAAGACCAAACATAGCCGATTGATACTCAAAATCATTCATTTCAACAGTCCCTTTGGCATCGATCCGATCGTATTGTTTCTGGTCGATATCGGACTTCTTCCCTTTCATGGCCAGGTCAAATTGCACTTTACCTGTAAGCCTATCTTCCTTTTCGATGGGCATGACATCAGCGAGCCCTGTAAGGTCGAGCTTTCCTTTAAAAGAGGCTTCAAAATCGGGATTGCTCACCGGGGTTTTCAGCAATAATCCGGCATGAAACGGGCTTGATCCCATCTCAAAATCGAAATTCTTTACATGTATAATGGTGTTGTCAGGATCTCCTGTCTGATTGAGAATGCTGGTGTTTATTACAATATGCTCAACCCGTTTCGGCAGGTCAGGATAATAAAATGAAGCGCCTTCAACAGCAAGGTTCAGTCCAAAACCAGGCATTTTTGTTTCGGTATAGGTTCCTTTCACAAAGCCTGCGAGACTAAAATTACCGGCAACAACCACCTTTTCCATGCCGGCGGCATAAATAGCCGGAACCAGCGACAACAAATCACTAAAATTGTTATTGACAGCATTGAATTTCAGGTCCATGGCAATGTCGTCGCCTGGCATCTCAAACGATCCTTCGAAACCAATTGCAAGCTGATTTAGCAGCATGCTGGTTTCTTTAAAGGTATAAACACTGTTCTTCAGGTCGGTGATAATTTTCGAGTCGACCTTTGTTTTTACCCGCTTCAGGTAGGCTGTCTTTTCATAGATCAAATCCATGCTTTCAGCAGAAAGTAAGGTGTGCAGCGTGGCCACATCAGCCGTAAAATCACCGCTTACACTGCCACTCAATCCTGTTAACATTGTTTCAAATGCAAGTGACTGGTCATCATATCGCAGGCGGCCATTCGAAAGTTCAATATGGTTCAGTTTTATTGACAACGGGCTTTCTGCAGCATCACTTGCCATGGTGTCCGCCACTTCGCTGGCAGGGATGGTGATGTCCCAGTTCACTGACAAATCGGGCAAGGTGATCAGGTTAATGACCGGATCACGCATCAGGATTTGCTTTATTTCGTAAGCGTTACCATTGATCACGCTCATCAGGTCGATCGTAAGTCGCAAGGAAGAGAAATAAGCCAATGTGTCTTTTTCGAACGGACCAACGCCCACCACGCTCAGGTCATTGATGCCCAAACTGAAATCAGGGAAACTCCTGAACAGGTTGAGGCTTGCTCCACTGAAGTCAACTTTAGCTTTAACGTTCTTGTTGATCTCTTCCTTGAGCAGCCCAACAATTTTAGCCTTAAACAAAAATGGGGTGGCTGCCAGCAGGATAAGCAGAGCCAGCAAAGCAATGCCTAGAATTTTGAAAATCTTTTTCATAACTGGCTGAATTTAGTTTAATTAATGCGGACTATAAATTTATTTTGCTACGTAAAAGATGGTCAGCAATCGTGAGTGCTGCCATTGCTTCAACAATGGGTACTGCCCTTGGGACAACACAAACATCATGCCTTCCCTGAGGTTGAATTATCACGTTATGACCGGCTGTATTGATTGAATCCTGCGTTTTCATCAGGGTTGCGACAGGTTTAAATGCGACGTTGAAATAGATATCCTCTCCGTTCGAAATGCCACCCTGAATGCCGCCTGAATGATTTGTGCGGGTGTGTACTTTCCCTTCTTCAATCCTGAATATGTCATTGTGTGCCGATCCGGTCATCTCCGCAGCCTGAAAACCGCTGCCATACTCAAAGCCTTTCACTGCATTAATGCTTAACATGGCCTTGCCGAGGTCGGCATGCAGTTTATCGAACACAGGTTCGCCAAGCCCGGCAGGCACGCCAATGACGACACAACTTACAACGCCACCAAGTGAATCGCCCGCAAGCCTGGTTTCCTCAATCAGGTTGAGCATTTTATCGGACCAATCCGGGACCGGGCACCTGACCAGTGAATCTTCCACATATTTATGCGTTATCCGGCTTTTATCCACCGTAGCCGAAATAGTCCCGATGGCGCTTACATATCCAATAACCTGAATTCCATGCCGTTTTAACAACAATTTTGCGATTGCACCGCCAACAACCCGCGAAACTGTCTCTCTGGCCGATGACCTTCCTCCTCCCCTGTGGTCACGGATACCGTACTTAGTTTGGTACACATAATCGGCATGTGAAGGTCTGTAAACATCTTTAAGCGCATCGTAATCTGAAGGCCGCTGATCGTTGTTTCTTACCAAAAATGCCAGGGGTGCTCCAGTTGACCTGCCCTCAAAGATACCAGACAGGAACTCAACGGTATCAGCTTCATTTCTGGGACTTGTAATCGCTGACTGCCCTGGTCTCCGGCGGTTAAGTTCAGACTGCACAAATTCCTGGTCGATGTCGAGACCGGCCGGAAGTCCGTCGATGATGCCACCAATGCCAAGTCCGTGCGACTCGCCAAAACTTGTGAGAACCAAAGCTTTTCCAAAACTGTTTGCATTCATATGCGCTTATCTTAGCAGGTTTTTTCCATTACAGCAGTGCATCAGCCAAAATCTGTGAAAGGAAATTTTGCGAATAAAGATAAAGCGAAAATCATCATTACAGGCAGCGATTCAAAATTTTGAGCATGATCAGCCATATTTATCGCTGATCGAACATACCCGGCCCTGCTCAAGTCCAGATTCCTGCTTAACTTTCGAAGGTACTTGCAGCCTTGCGCTGAGCATCAATATTTAATTCATCGAATCCTTTGACAACATCGCCTCGAATTGGTAAATTTGCAACGCAAAGCCAACCTGAATGCGGCATTGATCATAATATCAGAATTATCTTACCATGAAAAATCATCCACTTGCCACCCTCTTGATTTCACTGTCCTTTTTTATTCTACTTATCAGCGCCTGTTCAAAAAGCAACACCTTCCAACCGGCCCCATACAATTCAGTTTCTGACGCGTTTAAACAATATAGCTTGTTCGATACAAATAGTTATTGGGTGTTTCGCAACGACCTGACGCTTCAGAAGGACACCTTAACCTTAACCGATTTTTACTCTGAGAAACGGTTTCACACAAACCCTGTAACACAAAAAGGGTACAGTTATGAGGCTTTTCTGGTCACATACACTAGCAAACACATTGGAATTATCAAATCAGAAATAACTGCCGGCGAAGAGCAATCAACTGCTGAAATGATGTATGAAAACTACCGGATATATTTTAATACCGGACGCTATTTCAGTATCCTAACCCCGATGTACCCGATGAATGAGACTCAGCTGTTAGGAATAAACGAAGGCAATTACACCAACCTTGCCTTCATGGATGAGTTTGTCTTGAATGACATTACCTATTCAAAGGTATACAAGACTTCGGTGAAGGATTACCATGATGGCACCGATACGATGTTCATGGAATATTACCTTGCTGATGGTGTTGGACTAATCAAATACACCGCCACCAATTCGGCCACAAACCTCAGCTGGTCGTTGCTGCAGTCAAATGCAATACCAGCCAAATAAATAAAACCGGCTGATCTTTCGAAGGCCGGTTTCGCATGATGTAGTTTGTCAGGTTAATCCTTCAGTATTTTCAATTTGGCCTCAAGCAATTTCAAGTCATTTTTCGCCTGATTGATTTTCTTCTCATATTCGGCTTTCATGATTTCTGCATTCTTGCTGTTGGCAAAGAAACCAATGTTGTTTTCCCACAAATTGATTTCATCACGCAGCTTTGCAATTTTATTGGTCAGGCCAAAGCGTTCGCGGCGAATCCTGTCCTGTGATTCAGGCTCATCCTTCATCCCTTCAACCATACCACGGTATTCGGTTGTGCTCATTTCGACCTCGGTGATTTTCATCTTGTCGAACAAGGCATCAATGGCTTTTCGGTATTGTCCCTGCAGCTGATCCTTCATCTTGATCGGCACATGACCGATTTCCATCCAACGGCGCTGAAATCCCCTAAGGGCCTCGAGGTTGGCGTGTTTATCTTTTGCAACTTCAAAAGCTGCAATCTGAGCGATCAGTTCTTTTTTCTGATTCAGGTTTTCAGACTCCACATCCCTGATGCTGCCAAAGAATTCAGCTTTACGCACAAAGAAAGCATCGCAGGCTGCACGGAAACGCTTCCACACCTTGTCTGAGTTCTTTTTTGGAACCGGGCCTATCTTTTTCCATTCTTCCTGAAGCTGTTTAAGCTGGTCGGTGGTTTTTCTCCACTCGCTGCTGTCTTTCAGGGCTTCGGCCTGGGCACAGAGATCGAGTTTGCGGTTATAGTTTTCAAGTTGTTGGTCCTTTATCTTCGAGAAGAATTCTTTCTTGCTTTCGAAGAAGGCATCCATGGCAGTTTTGAAGCGGCTCCAGATTTCATCATTGAGTTTCTTGGGTGCCTGTCCAAGGCTGCGCCAAACATTGAAATACTCACTTACCAGATCCGACTTGGCATTCCAGTCGTTGATGGTCTCAGCAGTTTCAACGGTAAGCTCTTCCATTTTCTCGCACAAAGCGACCTTGGCATCATAATTATGCTGTTGCTCTTCCTGAACCTTGTTGTAATGCTCGCGCCTGATCAAATTGATCTTGTCGGTTGCATTCTTAAACCTCTCCCAGATTTCGTCCTTTTTATCCTGAGGTGCAGGGCCAATCTCTTTCCAGTCATCGTGCAGCTTTTGCAGCATTTTGAATGATTTGATGATCGACGATTCAAGTAACAACTCTTCAGCACGCTCGCAGATTTCAATTTTGGCCTCAAGGTTTTTCTTCAGGTCAAGGTCACGCAACTCTTTGTTTATCTTTACCTTGTCGAAGAATTTTTCGACGAGGAAGTGGTAATTATTCCACAGGTTGGTGATTTCGGCAGCAGGAACCTGGCCTATGCTCTTCCACTTATCCTGAAGGATTTTAAATTCGTCGTAGGTTTTCTTCAGTGTTTCTTCCGACGAAATCAGGTTCTTGAGTTCTTCAAGAATAGATTGTTTCTCCCTGAGGTTTTCTGATTTTTTCTTTTCTAAAAGCTCATTAAAATGGGCCTTGTTTTCCTTATAGGTGTTGAAAGCTGCTTTAAACCTCACTTCCAATGGGTCGTCGGCATGGGCGTAATCATCCCTGTTGCCGCCATCAGAAAGGTACTGGGCAAGCTCTTGTTCAATATCTTCTTTATTCAGTTTTAAAAACTTCACCTTGATTGCAGCTACTTTTGCCTTGATCACTGAAATATCAGCATCAGTAACTGTTTCTTCAAGTAACTCAACCAATTGCAGTTTATTGAGACCTTCATATTCAAACACTGTTTCAACATGATCGTCATCTTCGTCATGATCTGCATCGTCACCCGGGTGATCAGCATCCATCAATGACAAAGCCAACTCTTTTTCCTTTTTGCTGATAGCCGGTTTTGCCTGCATTGCTTCGGCTTTAACCTCCTCAGCTGTGATGGCCTGATCGGAGTGCATCATTTGCCCGGCAAGTGCAGCTTCGGCATCGGTAATTTGCTTTTCAGCAGCCTGTTCTGAGTTAATAGCTTCGCCGGCCTTCTTTTGCGGCGCAGCTTCCTGATACAATTTGTTCGATTGCATCAAATCAACTAATCGTTTTGTTTCAGTGTCCGAAATCACCGATTTCGGCTGAGGGGTTACATCATCAGTTGATTGGGCTGATGTGCTGAATTCATTTACAGATTGTTCAACCTGGTTTAAGGAATTCTCCTCCGGGGCAGCTTGCTGCATCGGATTCTGATTAAGTTGGGCTTCGTTTTCCATTATAAATAATAATATTAGCAATTACCATCAGGTCCTTAACTTAAGCACCTTTGGATATGGGTTCAGTTCGGGACTGCAAAAATAGAAATTATTTGTTCTTCGTTAAGCATTTAGCAAAAAAGTAGGCCAATCCTGAGTGATGTTTTGCGGCAACCCGTGTTGGTGGCTTTTTGCACATCATTTACCAAGGCTGAGGAATGAAGCATCAGTCGAACATTGAGCGGTTGAAGATCACATAGCCGATGTTTAGCAGCACGGCAAAGTTATTGCCTTCGCGGTCAAAATAGTTTGCCGACAAACTCAGTGGGCCCAGCGGACTGTGGTAAACCACTGCAAATGAACCCACGTAGGATGGATTGCTGAATGCCGGTCCAAACGATGGTTGTTGCCCCACTCCCGGATTGTTCAGTCTTTTATAGGGTTGGAAAATATAGCCTTCGAGCCGCAGGTCAATTTTACGACTAAAGCCAAACACTGTCTTAAGCCCTCCTGCAAGGTAAGTAAACGCCCGGTATTCATCGAGGTACAAAGTGGTCATCTCAGGAACCGGGCCGAATGAAGGTGCCGAAAGCATGGTGGCTGTGTAGTTTGACAACACTGGCTGGCTCGAATAAGAAAACTCACCGTAGCATCCTGTCGTGAGCCTGCCCGTTTTAAAAAAGTAGTTGTCGTAGGCAAACTTGACCAAATAATACCGGTGATAACGCTTGACTTCATCCTGCTTTGGGTTGAATGAACCAGCCAGGTAGGTTTCGTTTCCTTCGTAATACCTGGCCTCAAAGCTCAACCTGGCGCCAGAGTTTGCATACTGTTTGCGGTTAAGCGAGTTTAATTCGAACAAAAAATGCGGGCACCAAAGGTGCGAGGTGGTTTGGTCAGCAGTATCGTTACGGCTAAAAGAATTTGTTTGATAATAATTCAGGTTCCTGTTCACGTCAGCAATACCAAAAAGCAACTTTCCGTAACGTCCGAAGGTATGACCAAAATCAGCGTCAAGGTATCGCTCATCATTGATCAGGAAAGCCGGGTTGGGATCTTCGTAAAAGTAATTTGCATTTTTAAAGTAATCTTTGCGGGCCATTGTTCCATTGAGCCCAATAAAAAATGGCAGTTTCCCCGGGAAATCCAATCTGCCGTTTAGCTGCACCGATGAGTAAAACCGACCGTAATAGGCATTCAGTCCGATGCGACTTCCAATCCGGTCGAGTCGCTTATAGTGTATACCAACAAACGCTTCATTCACAGCAGTTGACGAAATATTTCCACCAAAAAACCCTTCAAACTTTTCAGCCAGGGAAACATCCAGATGCAGTTCAAACTGTTCACTTTCAGGATTGTATATCAGCTCTGGATAAATAAAGTTTACCTTGTCATCGGCAAGCAAGGTGAAGTAACGCTCCCGGATTTGGCTCAGGGTGTTGAACTTCTTTCCCGGATTGAGCTTTTTGGTGATGTATTCGGCCTGCGCCTGATTTGTGCCGGTGATGACAATGGTGTCGAAATGCAATGCATGCAGGCGGTGTTTAAACGCAAACCGCTTTTCTCTGAGACTCACCGTATCCACCCTGAGGGCGATCTGTCTGGTCAGCCTGGGCATGGCCCTGATAGCCGCCACATAACCACTGTCGATATAGCGCTCTGCCTGGTCAAAATCGAGGAGGGATGCATATCCCATCTTCGATTCAATCAATACGCCAATTGAGTCAGGGATATGGTAATCAGCTTTGCGCATGAGCATATTTTGCAATTGCGATATGATGTCAGCTTCGTCGGCCGGAGGATAATTGCCGGCGGCTTTACTACCAATGATGACATCTGCTTCAAACTCCTCACGGGCCACATCGATCGGGAAATTATTGTACATACCACCATCAAAAAGCAGTTTGTTATTTATTCTGATGGGTTTGATATAAAAAGGAAAGGTGTATGAAGCCCTGACCGCAGAACCCAACTGCCCATTTCGCAAAACTATAAGCTTTGATGAATCAATGTCAGTGGCCACACAGCGAAATGGAATCATCAGGCTATCAAAGCTTTGTTGCCCCAGAGCACCAGCGGCTGAAAAAAGGTCCATCAGTGCGTAATCCATCAGGTAAGGCGCCACAAAATTTGTTGGCAAAAACTGCTTCAGTCCGCCCTTGCCCTGCACCAGCGGAATTTTCACCCAGTAAGCATCCGGGTCATATGCCTTTGAGTAATAAAACCGCTCATCAATGTTACCCTGTGCCCAATCCTTAAAGCGATTGCTGCTAACCAGCTGTTCTATTTCGAGTGGGGTATAGCCACTTGCGTAGAGTGCGCCAATCAGCGCACCCATTGAGTTACCAACAATCTGATCAACTGGGATATTGTTTTCTTCGAGGGCTTTTAACACACCAACATGGCTTAAGCCTTTGGCCCCGCCCCCACTTAACACAAGGGTTACATTCTGGGCAGTTGAAGTCATCGCCCAAAAAAACATAACCAAAGACAATACAATAAACCGGGTTTTCATTGTTGCATCGATCGCAAATTAAGTTAACGGATTAATGCATCATTTGGAGCTGCAGGCACATGGTTGCAGCCCGCTGGTAAAATGCCAATTACACCTTATCAAGTGCCTGACGCAAATCGTTGATAATATCGTCGACATCTTCAATACCAACAGCAAGGCGTACCAATTCATCGGTGATGCCGGCTGCTTTTTTGGCCTCAGCGCTCAGCTTTGAATGGGTCATGCTGGCCGGATGCTGAATCAGTGTTTCAATTCCTCCCAGTGAAACCGCCAACAGTGCCATCTTCACATTATCCATCAACACCTTACCCTCGCGCAGTCCGCCTTTCAGCCCGAAACTGATCATGGCTCCGGGGCCCTTCATCTGTTTTTTGGCCAATTCGTATTGCGGGTGCGAGGGCAGTCCGGGATAGAGCACCCAGTCAACTTTTGGGTGTTGTTCGAGGAAGGCTGCTACCTTTATGGCGTTTTCCTGCGCCCTGTCGATTCTGATGCCCAATGTTTTAAGTCCTCTGCGGGTTAACCAGGCCTGGTGTGGGTCCATGTTGCAGCCAATATTCACCATCACTGGTCTGATTTTGTCGTAATGTTCCCTGGTTTTTGCCACAACGATACCGGCAACGATGTCGGCATGGCCATTGATAAACTTGGTCATCGAATGCAGCACAATGTCGGCTCCCAGTTCAAATGGCCGCTGCAGATAGGGACTACAGAAGGTGTTATCGACGCAAACCGGGATGTTTCGTGTTTTCGCGATGGTACAAATTGCCTCAATATCAGTGATACCAATGGTTGGATTCGCTGGTGTTTCGAGGAAAATCAAGGCTGTATTCGGACGGATAGCTGCTTCAAATGCCTTAATATCAGTGGCATCAATGAATGTTGATTCGACACCGAATTTGGGATACAGCGATTCCATGATGGCACGCGAGGGACCATACAAAGAATTGTGCGCCAGGAGGTGTTTGCCCGATGACAGGTAGGCCATGTACACTGTGTTAACAGCAGCCATACCTGAGCTTGTGGCAACACTGCCAAAGCCGCCTTCGAGTTTGGCAACTGCCTGCTCCAACTCATTGATTGTCGGGTTTCCGATACGGGTGTATATGAAGCCTTTTTCCTCACCGGAGAAGCATTTTGCTCCATGGTCGGCGTTTTCAAACTTAAACGTTGAAGTCTGGTATATCGGACTTACTGCGCTCCCTAAAACATCGTCAATTCCACCAGCGTGCACCGCATTGGAGTTGAAACCCAAATTTTCGTCATGCATAATAAAACATCATTAAATAACAGATAATCAATAACAAATAATTAACCGATATTGCCGGAATTACGCTTTCAGCTGAATTTTGCGTAAGTTCAGCAAATACCTAACTCAGAAAGGCCAGAAGTTATTATCATTCCAGATTTCTTCTTTCAGGTCTTCGTTCAGCTTGTGCAGCAATTTATGGTGGCCTTTTTCCCAATCGGCAAGCATCTGGTACATATCCCTTTCATTGGGATCAGTGGCTTCTTTTGCACGCTGTGAGTACACTTCAATGGCCCTGTTTTCGAAATCAATGGCTGCCGAAATAGCGGCAGCTTCAAAGCCAGCAGCTGAAATTTCTTTCTTCACCTGTTCCGATAGTATCATCACGGCATCGGTGTCGTCAATCTCAACATGTTCTTCATTTTTTAGGAAGACATGGTTTTTCTCAAAGTTAGCAAACTGAACTGAAAGGAAATCGATGTGGGCGTCTTCTTCTTCGGCCATCATTTCAAATATCTTCTTCGCCGACTTGCTTTCTGTCTGCCTGGCCACCTGGGTATAAAACGCTTTGCCACGACGTTCGAGCAGAATGGCAGTCTTCAAAATATCGATGGTTTTCTTCTGATTTTCCATAATGTTATTGCTGATTTAATCAATTATAGGATTGCCACAAAAGTACGTCTTTTTTTCACGTTAATTTAGCATTCTGTGGCGTGTATACCGACAATTATTCCTAAATTTGTATTCATTCTAAATTACTTTTCATGCCTTCGTTCGAGCAGTTTTTGCCCTTGTTTTCATCCCTTTACAGTCAGTGGACAGGCCATTTGCCAACGGCTGTCGTTCCACTTGCCGGCTCGGGTTCGCAACGCCTTTATGTCAGAATCACCTCTGGCGAAAGCAGTGTTATTGGCACTTTTTCAAACAACACCGAGGAAAACGATTCATTTGTTTATTTGTCGGGCCTTTTGAAGTCAAAAGGGTTTTCTGTTCCCGAGGTGCTCATTATCAGCGACGACCATCATGCTTACCTTCAGGAAGATTTCGGAGATGAAAGCCTGTTTGATCTGGTTCAGCTTGCATGGTATCAGGGCAGTTTCAACGAAAGCGTCATTCGCTTATACAAGGATGCGATTTCATCGCTTATTTGCTTTCAATTAATCGCCCCTCAAGGTCTTGATTTTTCAAAGTGTTACCCGGCCGCATGCTTTGATGAAGCCGCCATCAAAGACGACCTGAATTATTTCAGGTATTATTTCCTTAAGATGCACCACATCGAAGTGAACGAAACGAGGCTTTCTCTCGCGTTCGACTCCCTGACAAAGCATTTAATGAAAATACCCCCTGAGCATTTTATGTACCGCGATTTTCAATCACGCAACATCATGGTTCGTCAGGGTAAGTTGCATTTCATTGATTTTCAAGGCGCCCGCAAAGGACCTTTGCCTTACGACCTTGTTTCGCTCCTGTATCAGGTGAAGGCACGCATTCCTGCCAAAATCAGGAAACAACTGCTTGAATATTATCTCGATGAACTAAGGAAACATGGCATTGCACATGTTTCGTTGTTCGAAGAAACATACCCGTATTTTGTTTACCTGAGACTGCTTCAGGTGTTGGGTGCATACGGCTATCGGGGCATCATCCAGCGCAAACCGCATTTCCTCGAGAGCATACCTTACGCATTGGAAACCCTGGGACAACATCTGGGCATGCACCCCCTCCCACCCGACTGTCAATATCTGCATGAGATACTTACTGAAGTAATAAAGTTACCTTATCCCTTTCCAAAGGTGATTAACCGTGATGGTGAGCCATTGTTACTGCGTATCAGAAGTTTCTCATTCAAGAAAAAAGGCATTCCGGAAGACGAGACCGGAAACGGAGGCGGTTTTGTGTTCGATTGCCGCTCGTTGCCAAATCCGGGCCGTGAAACACAGTTCAAAATGCTTTCCGGGCGCAGCAAAGAAGTAATCGCTTTCCTTGAGGAAAAGCCCAAGGTAGGTACTTATCTGAATCATGTGTATCAGTTAATCGATCAGGCTGTCTCTGATTATAAGGAGCGAAGGTTCGCAGATCTCATGGTCTCGTTTGGCTGCACGGGAGGTCAGCACCGTTCTGTTTATTGCGCCGAGAAATTAAGCCAGTATTTGAGAAAAAAACATCCCGACATTAAGATCCAGCTTCGGCATTGCGAAATGGATCAACAAACCTAAGCCGGGAAAAACCCAAAAAAAATTGAACGTGTCTGCCAATTAATTCAAATTGCATGTCAAAAAAACTGTGTAAAACAGGTAAGGTAAAGAAGTCTGATAAGAAAGAACTGCGCTTCACCTGTGATAAATGTGGCGAAAAATCTCCAGATGAAAGTCAACTTTGTAAGTCAGTGAAAAAATGACCAGACAACATTCGGCTGCAGCCATGATTTTAGCCGCTGGTTACGGAAGCAGGCTCAAAGCAATCACTGCAGATAAGCCCAAAGCCCTCGTTCCAATTAACGGCATCCCGCTTATCGAAAGGGTAATCTGCCAAATTCGCAAAGCCGGGATTTCGCAGATCATCGTCAATGCACATCACCACGCAAGCAAGGTCATCGAATTTCTGAAAAGTCAGCAATTCACCGACCTGGACATACTGATCTCTGATGAATCTGCCGAATTGCTCGACACCGGCGGTGGACTGCTGAAAGCCCTGCCTCTCTTCGGAAATGCATCCACTGTACTTGTGCATAATGTTGACATCATCACCAGTCTTCCTTTGCAAAGCCTGATTGATATGCACAAAAAAAGCAGGCACGATATCAGCCTGCTGATCAGTCAACGCAACTCAAGCCGAAAACTGCTCTTTGATCACGAAAATTTGTTGCGGGGATGGAAGCACACTGCCGACAACCAAATAAAGCTGGTCGGAAACGCCAAAGCTGCTTCATTGAATGCCTTCGCATTTAATGGCATTCATGTTTTAAACCCCACGGCCTTAGCCGGAATCCCTGTTAGCAAATGTTCCCTTATTGACCTCTACCTTTCGCTTGCGGCTTCCCGGAATATTGCAGGCTATGAAATTGAAACACCCTATTGGTTCGATTTAGGTAAACCTGAACAATTGGTCCATGTAGCTCAGTTCCTTCAATCAAACCGCCTGCCATGACAGCATTTCTCAAAAAAATTGCCGACTTCCTCGTCAATGAATCAGCTTATCCGCCGGGTGAAACGACCATCATATTTCCGAACAAACGGGCAAGCCTGTTCTTTAAGCAGTTTCTGCTCAATAAACTTAGCTCAACAAGTTGGATGCCTGTCATTTACAGCATTGAAGAGGCTGTTGCCCGGTGGACTTCCTGTAACCTGGCTGATAAGCTTGTGCTGAGGTTTATGCTCCTTGAAACCTACCTCGAATTGCAGCAGGGGAACATCGAAGGATTCACCGAATTTTCGGCATGGGCTGATGAGTTTTTGCGCGACTTCGACGATATTGACCTTCACCTGGTGGATGCAGATGCGCTGTATCAGTACCTTTCAGAGACCAAGGCCATTGAATTGTGGCATGCTGATGGAAGTGAACTTTCGGATTATGAACTTAATTACCTGGCTTTTTACAAGTCGATAAAAACCTATTACACGGCTTTTTCAGCCAAACTGGAAGTTTCCAATATTGCTTACCCCGGAATGCTTTTCAGAAAAGCAGCAAACAAAAGCGAAAATGAGTGGATTGAAACAATCACTGAAAAGCAGGTTATTTTTGCCGGTTTCAACGCCTTAACTCCAGCTGAACAACAAATTATCGTCCGGCTGATCCACTTAAAAAAGGCCCGGATTTTCTGGGATCTCGACACCTATTACGTCGATGAAAATGCATTTGGATTCCATGAAGCCGGGCATTTTGCCAGGTTATTTAAGCAAAAATATCCTGGCATACCTCAGCAATGGGTCGGCAACCGTTTGTTGACAGAGGCAAAAAACATCCGGATAACGGGAGTTCCGGGTAATGTCGCCCAAGCCAAAGCTGCCGGTGATTTAATTGCAAAACTCATTACTTCCAATCAGTTTGATCCCGGCAAAACCGCCCTGGTTCTTGCCGATGAAAACCTGCTGATTCCAATGATCAATGCCATTCCTGAATCTGTTGGACAATACAATGTGACCATGGGCATTCCATTGCAGCTAAGCCCTGTGTATCAAACGGTTTTACAATTCATAAATATGCATATTGCCACGGCTGAGCAATGGGGTGGAAAAGGTTATGACACCGGCATGGTTCTCAAACTGATTGCGTCGCCGGTTTGGCAATCTGTGACGTATTTGATGCCGGGAATCGAAGCTTTCAGACGACAAGCGTTGAAAGAAAGCCATGCGCGATTGCAATGGCTCACCTTGCTTGAATTTGCTGAAAACAGCTTTTGCGAAGGCTTTGCCGATTTCGTCGGATTGTTATTTGAACCCTGTCTGCCTAGCCCTGAGCGATTACTCAAAAGATCATATGAGCTGCTCCAATACCTTGCTGTCAACAGCATCGGCTCAAGTTCCCCGGGACAAGCCTTACTGACCGGAAATATTGAAGCCGCTGTACGTTTGATTAATAAGTTGCTTCTTCTTTTGCAGAATCACCCTGATTTACTGGATACCAAGTCTTTGCTTAGATTAATCAGGCAATCGGCTCCTTCGTTTCATGTTTCGTTTTATGGTGAACCTTTGTTAGGGATGCAGCTCATGGGCTTGCTCGAAACCCGCAACCTCGACTTTGACCGGGTAATCCTGCTATCGGCCAATGAGGGCATACTTCCAGCACGAAAAAACAATGCTTCTTTCATTCCACACGACATCAGGCATTCATTCGGACTTCCTGTCCACACAGAAAAACAAGCAACCTATGCCTACCATTTCTTTCGGTTAATGCAATCGGCAAGCAACATCCATGTTTTCTACAATACCGAGCCTGATTTGCTCGAAGGAGGCGAAAAAAGCAGGTTTCTCATGCAAATCACTGAAGAGCTTGCGAAGCTCAACCCAAGGCTGCACCTTAGTGAGCATGTTGCAAGCCTTGCTGTTGGCAGTCATGGTTTTGGACAGGAAATTCTAATCCCAAAGACTACAGGTATTCTTCAGATGCTTCGCGAAAAAGCAAGTGCCGGCTTCTCACCCACTTCAATTTCAAATTATATTCTGTGTCCTCTGAAATTCTACCTGAAGGATGTTTTGCGGATCAAAGCGCCGGATAGTTTCGACGATCAGCTAGGTTTCGATTTGCTTGGCAAGGTGGTACACCTTGCGCTTACCCTATTATACCAACCGCTTATCAATCTGCCACTTACCCCAGATATGATCCTGAAACTCTTGGAGAAATATCCGGAAGCGGTAATAGAAGCCTTCAGACAGGAACACAAACTCTCGATGGTAGAGACCGGTAAAAACAGGCTATTGGCTGAAGTAGTCAACAGGTTCGTAAAACAGTTTCTGCAGCTTGAACTGGAACGGATTAAAAAAGACAATATGCGCATCACAATCGAAAGTCTCGAAGAGGAGCTTAAGACAAGCATCATTCACCAGGGCCAACCAGTGCTTATCAAAGGAACACCAGACAGGATTGAAAGACGTGATGGGGTTTTGTCGATTATTGATTATAAAACAGGCAAAGTAGAAACAAAGCACCTAACAATAAAACAATGGGAAGAAGCCATCACTGACAGTAACAAGGCAAAGGCGCTTCAGTTAGGCATGTATATCCTTTTGTATTGTAAAAATTTTCCAATGGCAGCATCCTGGAAAGTTGAGGGAGAAATCCTTGCATTCAAGGACATTCAAAGCCGATTTCAACCAGTTAGTTTTCCCGAAAACGAAACGGCAGAAGGTATTTCACAACAAATTGAACTTCAGTTATCAATCCTGTTTGATGAGTTGTTTGACGAAACAATTCCATTTCAACAAACCCCTGAAGTTAAGAAATGCCACTACTGTGAATTCATGGTATTATGCAGCCGAAATAAATCTGAATCAATATATTAAGTCTTTTTCAAGCTACAAAACCCGCACATCAGCCGATCGTATTTATGGACTACAATGACAACTAAGAACACTTGTTTATGTTGTTGTTTAGGACAATCAGGTAGCCAATTTGGAGCAATTTTCATAAATTTTTCCAGGCAAATAAAAACGAATGCGTATGCCACAAGGAATAAGATTGATATATGCTTATATTTGCTTGTTGGAATAAGTGATCAACCTGCTCCCAAATTAATAAACAATGAATAACATTACTAAATTCAACGTACTGATCGTTGATGACCGTCCGGAAAATTTGCTGACACTTGAGGGAATTCTGGAAAGTGATAACCTGAATATTTTGAAAGCCAATTCGGGCAATGAAGCCCTTGGCATCATGCTCGAGAGCGATGTTTCGTTGGTACTGATGGACGTTCAAATGCCAGGCATGGATGGGTTTGAGGTTGCCGAGATCATGCGCAGCAGCGAGCGCACAAAATACATTCCCATCATTTTCGTGACTGCCATCAGCAAGCAAAGGCAGCATATTTTCCGCGGCTACGAAACAGGAGCCGTTGACTACCTTTACAAACCCCTTGACCTTGAAATTCTGCAAAGTAAGATTAAGGCCTTCATTGAGTTTTTCCAGCACAAAAATGCCCTGGAGGATACTACCCGGAAGTTGGCCAAAACTGTTGACGAGCTGAATATGGCGAAAAGAATTGCCGAAGAAGCCACATCGGCCAAAAGCGCTTTTTTAGCCACCATGAGCCACGAAATCAGGACGCCACTGAATGGCATCATCGGTATGGCAGAGCTAGGATTAATGGACGATGAAATAAATGCCATTCAGAAAGAGCGTTTGCTCGACATCAAGAACTCCGGTGAATCCTTGCTCGAAATCATCAACGAAATCCTCGACATCTCGAAAATTGAAGCCGATAAGCTAGAACTTGAAGAAATTGAATTCAGCATCCGTGAAGTCATTGAAAAGATTGTAAACCTGCTCTCAGTAAAAATATTTCAGGAAAAACTTGAGTTTGTGTGCGAAATCTCGCCCAACCTACCCGACATCCTCATCGGTGACCCGTTAAGAATCAGACAGATATTGATTAATCTGTTAAGCAATGCCATCAAGTTTACCGAAGAAGGAACAGTAGGACTTTATGTTCGCCTGATCGATCATGTTGAAGAACAGGTAAGTATTGAATTTTCCGTTGAAGACACCGGAATTGGCATTCCCAAAGAAAGGATCGGCAGGTTGTTCGAATCTTACACCCAGGTGGATACCTCAACAACCCGCACCCACGGCGGCACAGGCCTTGGATTAACCATCAGCCAGAAGCTGGTGAATATGATGGGCGGGCAGATAAAGATCGAAAGTGAACTGGGAGTTGGAAGCAAGTTTTATTACAAGCTGAATATGGTTACCGGCGACCAAAAGATCAGGCCTTGGGAGCTTAAACTCGACAGGCCAAATAACACCTACAATGTGTTGATTATCGATGACCATCAGAAATCAGCTGATATTGTGATCGACCTGCTGAAAAACTGGAAAATCAACTTTCTTTATGCCAACACCTGCAAAAATGGCATCGATATCATTCAGGAAAACACCTTCGATCTGGTGCTCATCGATTTTTATCTGCAAAAGATGAATGGTGCTGAGGTGGCTGAGAAAATCAGCAGCCTCCTTGCTGGTAAAACACTTCCTGAATTTGTCCTTCTGTCGCCGAGCAAGGCCAACATCGACATTCTGAAACTCAAAAAAGCCAACCATTTCGAGTTTCTCACAAAACCCGTGCTTCAAAACGATTTGCGCAACCTGCTGATTAAGAAATTCGGAAGCAAGGGTACTGTTGCCAAAGCGGAACACATCGAAGAGAAACCAAAGGAAAAATCGGAATCTGTATTTAAAATCCTGGTAGCAGAAGACCAGATCATTAACCGGAAAATTGTCGTTCAATTGCTTGAAAAGAAAGGCTGGCAGGTAAAGGCAGTCGAAAATGGCAAACTCGCCTATGAAGCCACCCTGAAGGAATCGTTCAGCATCATTCTGATGGATGTACAGATGCCTGAAATGGATGGCTTTGATGCCACCAGAAACATCCGAAAAGTAGAAGATCCCCAGAACAAACATACTCCGATTGTTGCCATGACAGCGCATGCCATGAAAGGTGACCGTGAAAAATGCCTTGACGCAGGCATGGATTTTTACATCACCAAACCTGTCAATCCCAACGAATTATTTGAAACCATTCAAAAGTTCGCCCTATAATTAAAGAGTAACTAAAGAAGCATATTGTCCTTATGGAAAATCTCGATTACAACACTGCCAGCAGCTGGGACAAAATCAAACACTCGCTCCGGTCGTGGCGTTACATCGGTGTTGGCAAATCACTCCTGATATGGTTTCTGGCCATCTCCATCATCCCTTTGGCATCGATCAGTTTTATCAACTTCCTGAACGCATACCATGGATTAACGATTGTTGCCGAAAAATCACTGCATTCAACTTCGCTGTTGCGGGTCGAAAACATCAACTCATTTTTCCGTGAGTCAGTCGACTTTCTTGAGCAAAACAGCAGGCAACAGATCGATATCGATTTTCTGAAAAACCTGAAGCGCACTTATCTGAAATTCGATGGGGATTTTGAAACATTCAGCAAGGATGCACTTTATGAGCAACTCACCAGAGAGCACCGTGATGAATACAAAGACCTTACGCGAAAAAACGGATACTATGATCTTTATTATATTGATGATGTGGGTAATATTTTATTCAGCTTGCGTCAGGAGTCAGACCTGGGAACGAATGTTTTCACAGGACCTTTACAGTCAAGCCGATTTGCCCGTTGTTGCCGCGAGGCCAAAGACACCCACCACATCATGTTTTCTGACCTCGAATTTTATGCCCCTTCATTAAGCACTTTGTCTGGTTTTTTCGTTCAGCCCGTCCTCGACAAAGACAACCTGCTCGTTGGATTTATCGCTTTGCAGGTTACCATGAACAGGATTAACCAGATCATTCAGCAGGACGCAGGTTATGGCGAAACCGGACAAGCCTATATCGTTGGAAAAGATCAGTTACTACGTTCAGCAATGCGCTTTGGCAGGGATGAAGACATCCTGAACCTCCGTGTCGACAACCAAAAAACCAAGGACTGGTTGTTCTTTCTTCAGCATAAAAACAATATGCCATTCTTAAAAACCTATGAACTTGATGAGGAAAAGGTGTCGACTTATGACTCTGACCGCAAAGGAAAGTATGTGTTAGGTATTTATAGAAACCTGGGGTTTCTTGAAAAACTGGGCGTTAACTGGGCACTGATAGAAGAAATCGAGCACAAGGAAGCATTTGCCTATGCACGTAAGCTTTCCGATATTGTTAAGCTGTCATTTCTGATCACCATACTTGTCGTATTCTTTATTTCAATCCTTGTTACAAGGTGGTTTGTAAACCCAATCAAGCAGTTATCTTCCTGGGCAAAACAGGTTGCAGTCGGGCAACTCGACAACAAATTCATCAAAGCTCCGAACAACGAAGTGGGCGAAATGGTAGCCACGTTTAACCGGCTCACCAACTCGCTTCAGTCCTATGCAGGCGTTGCGAAGTCGATGGCCAAAGGCGATTACAGCGAAACCGTTGAGATTCGGAGCGAGGAAGATATCCTTGGCAAATCGATGAACCAGATGGTCGAAAGCTTCAGCAAAGTCGTTGAACAGGCAAACAGAATCGCAAAAGGCGATTATTCAGTTACCGTTACACCGCGCAGCGATAAAGACACACTTGGCGTAGCCCTTTATGAAATGACGAGCACGCTCCAGAAAAACGCCATTGAAAATACAAATCAGGATTGGCTGAAGACTGGCCTGAATTCGCTTGGACAAAGTATGAGCGGACAGAAAGTTGTTGCGGACCTGACCAACAATATTATTTCGTTCGTCTCGCATTATCTTGACGCACAGGTTGGTTTGATCTATCTGTATGATGAAGAAGACAAGCTGCTCCACATTACAGCCGACTATGCCCTCGACAACGATAAGATTGAGAACACCGCCGGAATTAAACCCGGGAAAGGGCTGGCCGGACAAGTTGCCAAAGACAGGAAAATGCTGCTGATCAGCGATAAACACTCAGAGCATAAAATCAAGGCTGGAAATGTTGTGCTAACACCTACTAACTTTTTGCTTTGTCCACTTGTGTTTGAATCGGAGCTTGTGGGTGTGATTGAGCTTGTTTCCATCAACCCGTTTACCGATTTAAACGTTGCCTTCCTTAAAATGGCGGCCGACAGCATTGCCATCGCCATCAGCACTTCAAGGGCCAGCGACAAAGTTCAGAAACTGCTCCAGCAAACACAGGAACAAGCCAATGAACTTGTGGTTCAGCAGGAAGAACTTCGTCAGGCAAATGAGGAATTGCTTGAGCAAACAAACGCCTTGCGCATATCGGAGGAAAATCTTCAATCGCAACAGGAAGAACTGAAGGTCACCAACGAAGAACTCGAAGAGCGCACACATGCACTTGAAATTCAAAGAGATGCCATCAGAGTGAAAAACAAGGAACTCGAACTTGCCCGCAAAGAAATTGAGCACAAAGCAAAAGACCTTGAACTGGCCTCAAAATACAAGTCAGAGTTTTTGGCCAATATGTCGCATGAGCTCAGAACACCACTCAACAGCATTTTGGTCCTGTCGCAATTGCTGGCAGAAAACAGAAAAACTCACCTCGATCAAAAAGAGCTTGAATATGCCAAAACCATCAACAGCTCTGGAACAGACCTGCTCGATCTGATCAACGAAATCCTCGATCTAAGCAAGGTTGAATCGGGTAAAATCGAACTGTACCTTGAGAGTATGTATTTTGAGGATCTATCGAACTATGTCAGGAAAACCTTCGGCCCTGTTGCTGAAAAGAAAGGGCTCGAGCTCTTCATCAACATCAGCAACAATCTGCCCGAAATGATCCGCACCGATGTACAGCGGCTGTATCAAATCATCAAAAACCTGTATTCAAATGCCCTCAAGTTTACTCACGAAGGCAGCATCACACTTAATATATACCGACCTGAATCAACTACAAAATTCAAGACCGAACTTGCAGCAGAGCGCGCCATCGCGTTTTCTGTTTCTGACACAGGGATAGGCATTCCGGCTGAGAAGCTGCAACTGATTTTTGAAGCATTCCAACAAGCTGATGGCACCACCAGCCGCAAGTATGGAGGCACAGGCTTAGGACTAAGTATCTCGAAAGGGTTTGCCGAACTGCTCGGCGGCGAAATCAATGTTGAAAGCAAAGAAGGAAATGGCACCACTTTTACCCTTTATCTGCCTGATGACCTTGTTATTGCCGATGTCATTGAGAAGCCTGTATTGGTCACTGAGAAAGCCCACGACATTTTCGATGAAGCCACTGCACCCGAAACCCTCAGTGAACCGGATAAAAAGGTTAACCTGAAACTCAGAAATGCACAAAAGCCACATATTGCAGAAGAAGCGAATGACGACCGCAATTCAATCACCGAAGGAGATAAAATCCTGTTGGTTATTGAGGACGACAAGAACTTTTCGCGTTTGTTGTATGACCTTGCCCACGAACACCGCTACAAATGCATCATTGCCTATGACGGGGAATCGGGTTTGTATTATGCCGATTATTATTCACCAAGCGCCATAATTCTTGACATTGGATTACCCGGAATCGATGGTTACGAAGTGATGAACCGGCTGAAGCGCAACAAGCGTACACGCCATATACCTGTGCATTTTATTTCTGCTGTCGACAAATCGCTCGACACCCTGAAACTGGGGGCTATCGGCTACCTCAGCAAACCCGTAAGTCACGAATCACTGCAAAGTGCATTCAACAGGATCGACAAAATCGTCACCAATCCCATCAAGAAACTCCTTGTTGTTGAAGACGACCCGATTACGAGACTCAGTATTGAAAACCTGATGAAAGAGGACTATTTGGAGATATCTTCTGTAGACAGTGGCGAAAAGGCGTATGAGATCCTTCAAAACCAGCTTTTCGATTGCATCATTCTCGACCTCGGGCTGACCAATATGACCGGATTTGAGTTGCTGGAAATGATCAAAAAAGACGATAAGTTGAATGTGATTCCGATCGTTATTTACACCTCGAAGGAGCTAACCAAAGAGGAAGACCTGAAACTGCAGTTTTTTGCCGATTCCATCATTATGAAAGGCGCCCGTTCGTTCGAACGGCTATTGTCGGAAACCACCCTTTTCCTCCATCAGATCGAATCAAACCTACCGGAGAAAAAACAGGATATGCTGAGTAAAATTCATGGCCGTGATGATGTGCTCGAAGGAAAGACAGTCCTTCTGGTGGATGACGATATGAGAAACGTATTTGCAATCAACAGCCTGCTCGAAGGGTACAAAATCAAGGTCATTTTTGGTAAAAACGGCATCGAAGGACTCGAAAGGCTCAAAGAAAACCCATTCATCGACCTGGTACTCATGGATGTCATGATGCCCGAAATGGATGGATATCAAGCCATGAAAGAAATCAGGAAGCAGAAGAAATACCAGAAACTGCCCATCATTGCCTTAACTGCCAAAGCAATGAAAGACGATAGGGAAAAGTGCCTTGCCGCTGGTGCAAACGAATACCTGGCTAAACCTGTTGATACGGCAAAGCTGATTTCTTTGCTCAGGGTTTGGCTGTATAAATAGTCATGGACTCATGTTTTCAAATGGCTGAAAAGCAAGCATATGGTAACCAGATTCATCAATAAGCTGCCGATCCGTTCAAAGCTTTACGTGGTAACCACGATTACCATGCTAAACCTGTTGCTGATTGCCTGGGGAGTGAATTACTTTTTCAGCACTTACCGCGTGCTGATCATCCTGAGCAACGCCGAACGCATCCACATGAACTATTTTCAGCAGGGTGTCATTGGTTTTCAAAAGTTCAAAACCAACCAGGACAAGGCCACTGCAGAATTATCTATGCAGATGATAGAAAGGGCCAACAATATGGCCTTTGTTTTCGGCCGCATCGACAGCATTGCTGCCAACTCTTCCGATGAAGCGTTTGAAGCACTCCTGTTAAAAGTACTTTACGAATCACTCGAGAACGACCCCGGAAATGCGAGCTTGCTGGCCAACCGGTGCAAGCTGTTCCTCAGCATTAAGGACAAGCGCTTTTTAGAAACTGTCGAAACTTCCTACAGGGGTTATCTGAAAGGGAGCGCGGTACTAGAAACCATCGACAATTATTTTGCCTCCCCATCACCTGAAGCAGAAGAAAAGCTGCAGCGGCAACTCGATGACATCCAGAAAGAATATGAGGTTTTTGCCGAATCACTAACAGGTTTGGGAAATTATGGACAATACCTGTTGATATGGATGCTGGTTATCCTGATATCTGTATCAGGGCTCATTATTCTGTTGGTTTCCTTCAGGTTGTCGAACATGATCACCAAACCGATCATTAACATTGCTTCCAAGTTCGAGCTGATGTCAAAAGGACATACCGAGGAGCAAATCGAAACCAAATCGCAGGATGAAATAGGACGTTTGGTTGACTCATTTAATAAGCTAAGTGTAAGCGTTTCAGAAATTATCGGCTATGCGAAAAAAGTTGCTGAAGGTGATTACAGCGCAATGATTGAAGCAAGGTCAGATAAAGACGAGCTCGCGTTTGCGCTCAACAGAACTACGGCATTCCTGCTTAAAACGGAACAGGAACAGGCGCATTTCGATTGGCTGAAGAATGGCAAAAACCTGCTGAATGAGCACATCAGGGGCGAAAACAGCCTTGAAGACTTATCAGAAAAGATTCTGCATTTTCTGGCCAAGTACCTGAATATGCAACTAGGCGCCATGTATGTGAATTTGATTGACGGACAATTCCTGCACCTCACCGCTACATATGGTGCCGCGAAAGGTCAATTAAAAGATGGATACTCACCTGGTGAATCGCTTGTTGGACAGGTGTTTAACAATATGCAACCTATCATCGTTGAGCAACCTGAGGGTGGTACCTATTTTGTTTCTTCGGCACTGCAGAAAACACCTGCAAAAGCCCTTATGCTGTTTCCGCTGGTATTTGATAAGCAAGTATTCGGTGTCATCGAAATGGCAACTGTATCTCAACTGACGACAGGCATTATCGCCTTTATGAACGAGGTGAATGAAAGCATTGCTGTAAGTGTTCGCACATCGCTTTCACGCATGAAACTGAGTGAATTGCTGTCAACCACACAGCAACAGGCTGAAGAACTCCAGACCCAGCAGGAAGAACTCAGGGTTGCCAATGAAGAACTCGAAGAACAAACTGTCGCCCTGAAGCTGAACGAAAAACGCTTACAGGAGCAGCAGGAAGAACTTAAGGTAACCAACGAAGAACTCGAAGAGCGCACCCAGGATCTTGAAATGCAAAAAAAGGCCATTTCAGAGAAAAACCTTGAACTCGAAAATGCCCGCAAAGCCCTTGAGTTTAAAGCAAGCCAGCTCGAAGTAACCAGCAAATACAAGTCGGAGTTCCTGGCAAATATGTCGCATGAACTCAGAACCCCATTAAACAGCCTGCTGATCCTGTCGCGTGATTTATCGGAAAACAAAAAGAACAACCTCACCCCAGATCAGGTTGAAGCTTCCAGAATCATTTACAACAGTGGCAATGACCTGCTTAACCTGATCAATGAGATTCTCGACCTGGCGAAAATTGAGTCGGGTAAAATGACTATCAATCCGGAAATGATTTCATGGAAAGGTGTTTCAGGTCAACTAAAAGACAGTTTCCAGCACATGGCTGGTCAAAAGCAATTATCCTTTGATGTGTCAGCCTTGCCCGGAGCACCGGAAAAATTTGTCAGCGATAAGCTGCGTTTGCTGCAAATCATAAAAAACCTGGTATCCAATGCCATAAAATTCACGCACAATGGCGGGATTACAATTACCATCGGTCCTGTTGCAGAATCAGCCTCGCTTCGTCAGAACAACATCGACAAAAATGACTTTTTTGCAATTGCTGTTACTGATACCGGCATTGGCATTGCACCTGAAAAACAACTCGAAATATTTGAGGCATTTCACCAGGCTGACGGGAGCATTTCGCGTAAGTATGGGGGTACAGGCCTGGGATTGTCCATTACACGCGAGCTGAGCAAACTGCTTGGTGGCGAAATTACACTGAGTTCAGTCCCGGGAGAAGGATCCGTTTTCACACTTGTTTTGCCTAAAAAGCTTAGTGAAAAACCGCAAAACCTGCCAAAGAATGAGCTAAAAATTGATGAGCCAATTGGCATTCCGTTCAAAACAACACAGGATTTCATTGAAACAAAGGAGTTTGAGCAATTTGACAGGGAGCCTGTTTTCATCTCCGATGACCGGGACAACCTTGCTTCTGGCGACAAGGTGCTGCTGATTGTTGAAGACGATCGGAATTTTGCCAGCATTTTGCTCCTACAGGGCCGTGAAAGAGGCTTCAAATGCATTGTTGCAGGTACCGGTGAGCACGCGTTGCTGGCAACCGATAAGGTACTCCCCGATGCGATCATCCTCGACATCAAACTGCCTGGCATGAGTGGTTACAAGGTCCTGGACGCATTGAAAGAGGACCAGCGCACCCGGCACATTCCGGTCCACATCATGTCGGCAATGGAAGAAAGCCTTGAGGCCTTTCAGAAAGGAGCCATTGGGTTCGTTACCAAGCCAGCTTCACAGGAAAAACTCGACATGGCATTTACACGCATTTCAACCTTTGTCAACAAGAACATTAAGGACCTTTTGCTTGTAGAAGACAACGATGAGATGCGCAGCCTGATTACAAAAATCATTGGAGGTAAGGACGTTAATGTGTGCGAAGTCACGACTGGGAAGCTGGCCATCGAACAAATCAGCGAACGGCAGTTTGACTGCATGGTACTCGATCTGGGACTGCCCGATATGTCAGGCCTTGAGCTTTTAAGAAAGCTTAATGAACTGGAAAACATCAACATACCTCCGGTAATAATCTACACAGCCAAGGAGCTTAGCAGAGAAGAGGACCACGAATTGCGCAAATACGCCAGTTCAATCATCATCAAGGGGGTAAAATCAGATGAGCGCCTGCTTGACGAAACTGCCCTTTTTCTCCATCGGGTTGTTGGTAATCTTCCACAGGGCAAGCAAAATATTATTGCCACCTTGCACGACAAGGAAGCAGTATTCAGGAACAAAACAATTCTGCTTATCGACGATGATATGCGCAACGTTTTCGCTCTGACCAAAATTCTGGAAGAACATGGTATGCTCGTGATTGAAGCTGAAAATGGAAAAATTGGCATTCAAAAACTAATGGCAAACAAGCAGGTCGATCTGGTATTGATGGATATTATGATGCCGGAGATGGATGGTTACACCGCAATCAGGGAGATCAGGAAACACGCCAACTGGAAAAAATTGCCGATCATCACCCTCACTGCCAAAGCAATGAAGGAGGATAAGGAAAAGAGTATACAAGCCGGTGCCAATGATTATCTGTCGAAACCAGTTGATGTGGCAAAACTGCTTTCGATGCTCAGGGTTTGGTTATACAAATAATATGGCCATCAATGACAACTAATACCAAAATACTGATCGTTGACGATAAGCCTGAAAACCTTGTTTCGCTCGAGCGTATCATTGATTTGCCAGGGGTTGAATTTGTCAGGGCGCTGTCAGGCAATGAAGCGCTTACAAAAACCCTTCACCACGATTTTGCACTGGTCATCCTTGATGTCCAGATGCCTGACATGGACGGGTATGAAACCGTGCAACTGCTTAGGTCATCGAAGAAAACAAAATACCTTCCGGTCATCTTTGTATCAGCCATCTATCAGGAAGATTTTCACATCATTAAGGGAATTGAAACTGGTGCTGTTGATTTTATTTCAAAACCCATCGTACCCGAAATTCTCGTGGGGAAAGTCAGGGTGTTTCTTGAGCTCTATCAACAGCGGCAGCTGCTGGCCAGTTTGCTCGAGGAAAAAGAAAGGATGAACCAGGAATTGCAGCTTGCCAAGGAAAAAGCCGAGCAGGCTACATCGACAAAATCGAAATTTCTGGCCAATATGAGCCATGAAATCAGGACCCCACTCAATGGCATCCTGGGGATGACAAATGTGCTCGCCAACACCAGGCTTGACAAGGAACAGCTTGGGTTTATCGAAATTATTCAAATCTCAGGGGAAAATCTACTGGCCATCATTAATGACATTCTCGACTTTTCGAAAATAGAAGCCGGGCAAGTGACCATTGAACAAATCCCTTTCAGTATCCGCTGCGAAATTGGTGCTGTGTTAAAGCTGATTCAGCTTAAAGCTAACGAAAAAGGGCTTAAGCTTTCAAAAGAAATTCATCCATTGCTTAGCAAATGGTACCTTGGCGACTCACTGCGCATCAAACAGGTGCTGTTAAACCTGATCAATAATGCCATCAAATTCACCCAGGAAGGATCTGTCACCCTGATCGTAAAACCAATCCAACAAGAGACGCAGCAGGTGTTACGCTTTGAAATCGTTGATACGGGGATTGGCATCACTGAAGAGGGTATGGGAAAACTGTTTAAAGAATTCAGCCAGACTGACATATCCACATCGCGGCGTTTTGGAGGTACCGGTCTTGGATTGGCCATTTGCAAAAGCCTTGTGACGATGATGGGCGGAAATATCGGCGTTGAAAGTGAAGCAGGAAAAGGCTCTACTTTCTGGTTCCAACTTCCATTAATCGAATCGGATGTGCAGGAAGTTGAAAAAGTGGCCGTTTCCGTAAAAGACCTGCCTAAAAACCTGCGGATTCTGCTTGCTGAAGACCACCTGATTAATCAGAAAGTGGCAAAACACGCCCTGGAACAACTCAACTACACCTGTGACCTTGCCGAGAACGGCATTAAAGCCATTGATTTGCACAAAAAAAATAATTACGACATCATCTTAATGGATATTCAAATGCCCGAGCTTGATGGCCTTGAAGCCACAAAACGCATCAGGGCAGACGAAGCGGCAAATCCTCGTAAAAAACCTGTGTTTATTGCTGCCATTACAGCCAATGCATTTTACGAAGACAAAATGAAGTGTTTTGAAGCAGGCATGAACTATTATCTCTCAAAACCTTTCAAAACAGAAGAATTAAAAGAACTTTTTGCAGTTTACGATACCTTGTAACCAACCACACAATGCTTGCTTCAGATCAACCGGAAAACGAACGAATTATATCCACACAGAATATTGAAATTGAGTTATTAATAGAGGCAATATACCAGCGTTACGGTTATGATTTCCGAAACTACAACAAGGCACATGTGAAGCGCAGAATATTGCACCGGGTGTCAAGCCTGGGCCTCAACAGCGTGTCGGAGTTGCAGCATAAAATTCTGCACGAGGATGATTTTTTCGATGTCATATTGAAAGACCTGTCGATCAATGTCACCGAAATGTACCGCGATCCATCCTTTTATGCAGTGATGCGTAAAGAAGTGTTTCCTCTGCTTAAAACCTATCCATATATTAAGGTATGGCATGCCGGATGTGCGACCGGCGAAGAAGTCTACTCCTTTGCCATCATGCTGAAGGAAGAAGGGTTGCTTGACAGGGCCCAGGTTTATGCCACTGATTTTAACCCGCTGGTACTGGAAATTGCCAAAAAAGGCATTTATCCTGTCAGCAGGATCAAAGAGTACACCGCTAACTACCAATTGGCTGAAGGACATCACTCCTTTTCTGATTATTATGTGGCCCGCTATGATTCGGTTATTTTCAACCAGGACCTCAAAAAGAATATCGTGTTTGCAGAGCACAACCTTGTCACTGACAGCGTTTTTGCCGAAGTCAACCTCATCATCTGCAGGAATGTGTTAATCTATTTTAACCGCGAATTGCAAAACAAGGTCATCCGCCTATTTACTGAAAGCTTGATAAAAGGCGGCTATCTCGGGCTTGGCTCAAAGGAAAACCTGATGTTTACTGACGTATATGAACAGTTTACCGTGATTGATGCAAAAGAGAAAATTTACAAGAAAAAAGTACTTTAGCACGCAATGTCATATCACGCAATTGTCATAGGATCATCGGCCGGAGGTTTACACGCCTTGAAAACCATCATTACAGGATTGGATGCTTCATTCAACATACCGGTTATGATCGTTCAGCACATGAGCCCGCAAAGTGACAATTTTATGTCGCGTTACCTGAACCAGCTCAGCCATTTGCAGATAAAAGAGGCAGACGAAAAAGAACCTATCCGGCAAAAACATGTATACATCGCGCCACCCAACTTTCACCTGCTGATAGAGGAGGACAAAACGCTGAGTTTGACGGTAGACGAAAAAGTTAACTATGCAAGGCCTTCCATTGATGTGTTGTTTGAGTCGGCAGCCTACGCTTATGGCAAAAACCTCATTGGCATAGTGCTTACCGGAGCAAACAGTGATGGTAGTGCTGGATTGAAAAAGATTCAGGAGGCAGGAGGATTGGCCATTATTCAACAACCGCAAACTGCGGAAGTATCCATCATGCCGCAATCTGCATTTGACGCATGTCCACAGGCTATTGTGCTTTCGCTCGAAGAAATAGCCTCATTTCTGAACAGGCTGAACAACGACACTCAGTCAGTTGCGCAGCCCACATCGACATAAACCGGCAGGTGATCGCTGTATCCTCCCACATACCTGGGCCCAATGTACGTCCTGAAGAGCATTTTATCAAGGTATTTCTCGTCAGGAACCAACAAAAAATCAGGCGCAAATATCCGTTGACTGTTTGGTTTTAACACCAAATTGTCACCGGCGTTTAGAAAAGCTACGGAAACAATGATCTGATCGAAAACCTGCCAGTTATTCAGGTGTTTGATTGTGCCTTTGTAACCAAGCGCTTTGATATCCGAAAACAAATTCACCAGCTCATTGTTGCCAGTTAAAAGTCCTTCCGGCATTGCTTTCAGGCCTTCTGTCAGGCTGATATCGCCCGGGGTATCGTTAAAATCTCCCATGATCAGCACTTTCGCACCCTGGAAAACCCGTCTGATGGAATCCACCTTCGACCGCAGGATCGTTGCAGCAAGCATACGCTTTTCAGTGGTCGCCAGCTCGCCACCGTAGCGCGAAGGCCAATGGTTAACAAACACATGCAATGTATCTTCACCGCATGCCTTAAAGGAAGCATAAAGGATATCCCTTGTTATGAATGAGGCATCCTCCTGGTCCCTGACACGAAACACCGCAGAAGTGAGTAACTCCAATAACTCCTTGCGATAGATTATGGCCACGTCGATGCCTCTCCTGTCTTCCGACTCATAATGAACAAACTGGTAGTCAAAGTTTTTTAGCGGAGTCTGATAGATGAGGCTTAGTAAAACTGATTCATTTTCCACTTCACACAAACCCACCATGGCAGGTGGGTCGCCCTCCCCTATGGCCATCAATACTTTGAACACATTATTTTTCTTTTTCAGGAAGCGGCCAAGGTCCCAATGTTGCTCGCCTTCAGGGGCAAAGGCATTATAATCTCGCGTAGAGTCGGTGTCGATATCAAAAAAATTCTCCACATTATAAAATGCTATGCGACCCGTCCACCGAGCTTCAGCCGTAAGTGCATTCTGACCAAATCCAGAAACAGGCAGTATAAAGTAAGCCAGTAACAGGTACAGGCTTAAGAAGTAGCGAGAAACGGATTTTGCGGTAAACAAAGCGGTAAATTTGTTCAAAGTTAAAAAAACCAAGTCAGTTTTTTATTACGTTTGTATCAGAATAAAGGGAAATACATTTAACCGCAACATATTTTTTCAATAATATATAGTTGATATCGTGTTCGTTGTAAATATTTTTTAAATTTTTTCATCAAATCAATGTGCGTTTTGGCTAGTTTTTGTTACTAATGGTAGGAAAACGAAGGGAATTTAGTTCGAATGAAATACTGAAAGGCATTCTTGAAAAAGACCGATTAGTTTTAGAGTACGTTTACAAACACTATTTTGAAACCGTCCGGAAATTTGTAGAAAGCCATTATGGTTCGAGTGATGATGCCTGGGATGTATTCCAGGAAGGTATGCTAAATGTGTACGACATCGCAAAGAAGGGAAACATCGAAATTAAATACAGTTTTCAGACGTTCTTTGTTAGTATTTGTAAAAATCTTTGGTTTCTTCAGATCAGAAACAAAAACCAGTTAAAGAAGGTGACTGTTGATGACCTGGATCTTTTGGGGCAAGATGAGAATGAATTGCTTGCCAACTTTCGTAAAAACCATATTTACAGGTTATTTTACAAACATTACCATTCTCTTGGACCTGATTGCCAGAAATTGCTGAAGCTGGCGATGAGCAACAAGGATGGGAGACTGATGGCTGAGGAGTTGAACCTGGCATCGAGCCAAAGTGCTTACAACAAAAAAAGGATTTGTATTGAAAAATTGATTCAATTAATTACAACCGACTCAGAGTATAATATATCAAATGATTATGAAAAATTATGACAAACTTTACCGCTATGTTCACGGCGAATTAGATGAAAGTGAACTTTGGGAATTCAAAAAATCATTGGAAACCGATGTTGAGCTTATCAAGGAATACAATGAATTCATGGCAATGCACCAAACTATAGGCCAGCATGATAAGTTTAGCTTACTAAATCACCTGAATATGATTCATCAGGAAAACAAAAAGAAGGGCATTCAGCGATTCCTGGCCGATTACCGTGTCGTGGCAGCTGCTGCATCTATTATTCTGATTTTAGCCGTTGGCGGATTGATGATTTCGAATTATTATGGCCAGCAATCAAACAACCAATTGTATGCTGCCTACTTCACTCATGAAAATTCGATGTTCAGCCTTCGTTCAACTGGTTCAAATATTGAACAACCCGTGATTCAGGGTATTCAATATTACGAAATGCAGAATTTCGATGCTGCTGTCGAAATGTTTGAAAAAGCACCGGACAATCTTCTTGGGAAGTTGTACGGAGGCTTATCCTTTATGGAACTCAATGAGTTTGAGAAAGCCAAGGAGAGTTTTAACTTCATCATCCAACATAACGACAACCTCTTTATCGATCAGTCAGAATGGTATCTGGGGTTATGCAACCTGAAAACCAATCACACCAAAGACGCAATCACCATCCTTGAAAAAATCGCTAAAGAAAACAGTGTTTACAAGACAAAGGCCCAAAAACTTCTGAAGGAGTTAAAAAACTAACAAACAAGTAATAGAAGGGATTTTCCTTAGATAATTTATTCGCTGTAACGCGGTTACTAAAGTGGGAGCTTAGTAGCCGCGTTTTTTTATAACCAGCAGTACGACACCCACCACCAGAATCAGCATCATGACGGATAAAAACAGCCACTGCTCCATGCTCATTTCTGCTTGCCTGAGATGCAATTTTAGTGGGGCTGGATCGCCAATTAACACATAAGTCGACCAAAAGTAAGGGTGTGACTGCAGCTTGTTGGACTGTTGCAGAAAATCGATCTTAGCCTGTTTTAATGCATCATCTTTTTTGCGGCCTTCGCTTAGGTTTGTGTAAAAATCACTCATCAACTCGGCCCCTGACTGATCGTGCACCTCCCATGTTGTCATCACGATGGAAGGCACCCCGGCATAGATAAACCCCCTTGTCAGGCTCATGATACCTTCGCCCTGTTGCAGATTGCCCCAACCTGTGTTGCACGCACTCAGCACAACAAGGTTGGCGTTTAATTTGAGGTTATACAGTTCATACGTGCTCAGGCTGAAGTGGTCGATGCTGTCAGAATCAGGATTAAAAATTAAACGCGAATACAATGGGTTCTCATCATTGATTTGTGTATGCATCGCCAGATGCAAAATTTCATAATTATTCGCTCTCTGTATAAATTCCGCCTTGCTGGCCTGTTTACCGCTAAGCAACTTACCTTTTAATATATTCAGCACGTTCTCCGACTCCATTAAGGCATAAGGCAAAGGTCGCAACGACGATACCTTTTTGTCCCATTCATTATCTGCCACAACAGTTCGCAGCCGGTTCGTCTCTGAGTAATCAGGCACAAAGGCAATTGCTTTACCATTAACGTATTTATTGCCACCGAAGTCCGAAAACCTGATGGTTGCCGAATAGGTGTATGAAACAGGATTTTGAAATAGCAAATACGGCAGGCTGGCATAGTCAAGCGAAGTGCCACCCGGCCAAGGCCTGGTTAGCAACACCTCAAAGGGCAGATAACCAAGTAGCCCATCCGGCACAACAATCAATTCCTTTCCCCGGATCATTTCTTCAACGGGTCCGAGCAAATGCCTGTAAAGTCCATAAGATGTTTGGGTGAAGTCTTCAAATGATTTCCTGTTCAGTGTCGAAAAATCGGGTTTGAGCAAAGCAAATAGGTCTAAAAGCTCCTGTTGGCTATTGTTTATATCGTTAAGCTTAACCATGGTACAGGCCGATTTACTAATCGCTATCAGGAACTGAAGACTATCCAGGAAAGAATAATCGAGCAAAACCTCCTGATCACCCATTTTTGATTGAATATCTTCCACCCCCAGCACCTTGTTATCGTAACGCAACCGATAATACTCTGGGTAGTTGTTTCCAATATATTCAATCAGGCTGTCGTAACGCTTCAGTAAATTGAAGTGCCTTGTTTCGAGGTAATTGATGCGTGACAGGTTTTGGTTTTCCTTCTGGCTTTCTTCAAATAAAATCTTCTGCACTACGGCGATATCTTCACGCACTGAAACTTCTTTGGCAGTGATATCAGGAGGCACACCCCCGATTTCAAAAGCACTTTGACGCTTTACAGAGGACAACAAAACCGAAGCCTTGCTTTTGCCGGATAAGGTGAAGGCGGTTTTAATATATTCCAGGTCACCGGACGATTCAAACATATCATAGCAAACCGAAATGGCTTCTGCAACCCGGAGTCTATTGTTTTGATTGAGGATTAAGCGGCTTTCATCCGTAATATTCAAGGCCATATCTTCAATCATATTCAGGCCTGACAAATAGTCCTCAAGGCTTGCTTTCAAATGATTGGTTTCATGATTCGTCTGATAGCGTTTTCTATTTAGCATTGCCCTTCCAAAATATGCATCACTCATTTTGATGTCCTTCTTTCGAAAGCCGATTTTATTGTTTTCAGCAGCGCCATTAAAATTATTTAGTGCTTGCTTATAGGCTTCATTAGCAAGTTGGTATTCACCATTCGACATCAATGCATTTCCCAACTTGGTGTTGGCTACGCCGAGATCAGTTAGGTTTGTGGCATAGCTCTTCTTAAGAATAATTATCGCCTTGTTGAGCGCCTTAATCGAATTAACAGCTTCATTATTCCTTAAAAAATACTCTCCCAAGGCAATATAAGAACTGGAGGTTTCTACATGAAAATCACCTAGTTTACTGGTCGATTCCTTCACCGCATCTTCAAAATACTTATGCGCTGCCTTAGTATTGCCAAGCGCTTCAATCGATTTACCAGCGTTCCTCATCAGGAACACCCTTGTCACCGGGTTGTTAACCACCTTTAAACTTGCCCTGAACAGTTCGAGTGCTTGTGTGTATGCACCAGTCCGGTAATAAATGAACCCCAGGTTGTTTCGTGCAGTGATGAGGCTTGGATGTGAAAAATCGAGCTTTTTTTCGAGCTGATTGATGGTGTTTGAATAATATACCTTTGCTTTCTCAAAATCGCCCCTTAAATAGTAGGCATTGCCAAGGTTTATATATAAATGAGTTAGTAAGGTACTGTTGCTTTCGTGATATTTTTTTAAAATATCTTCTGCTAATTTATATATGGATATACTTTCCTCGGTTTTCCCGATTGAACTCAACAGGTATCCGAAATTTAAATAAAATACTCCCAGATCTGACTTAAGGCTTGGATCTTGTTCACGGATGCCCCTGGAGAGTTCCAGGTAACTGGTTGCATCATCAAATGATCCTTTGATGGAGTAAATAATGGCAATGTTTTGATATATATCAGCCAAATCTTTACCCGAAACATTGAGTCCTTCACAAATATCCCTGGCCTTTTGATAATTTTCCATGGCGGCATCATAGTCGCCAATAAAATAATAGGTGATACCAATATAATTATAGGTTTTCGCATGTGATAGTGCCTGCTTTTCTGAATGCTTATCATTCAGTGATATCGCGTGGTTAAAATGGACTAAGGCTTCATCAAACGAGCCCCTGTTGGACAATATTTTTCCTACAAGGTGCTCTCTTTCAGCGTACATTAAGCTGTCCTTCGTATTGCTATTCGAAAATACTGAATCGAACTTTTCTACAGCGCCGAATGCTTCCTGAAAGCTGTTTTTAATTCGGTATAGATCGCCCAGCTCGAGATAGACCAAGGCTACTGAATCCGAGGGTCCAGCTATTGTCAGAGCCTTGTTAAACACCATGATAGCACTGTCAGTTTTTGAATCTGCATTCAACTGTTTTCCAGCTATAAGTAATTCTTTAAAATCCGGTTGAGCCAATTTCGGGCGCGACGCCACATTACAGGCTGAAAAGCAAGTAAGAAATACGATCACATTAAACACACAATATCCGACCCGCATTAGGCAAAAATTGCACGAATATAAGGTTTTCTGCGCGATTGTTGAAACAAAAAGGAGGCCAAAAGACCTCCTTCAATCATCAAAATGTTAATAATGCACTACTTCACAGTCAATTTTATTGATTGTGGCACTTGCTGGTTTTGGCTTATGGTGACATTGTAAATACCCGGAACCAAATCATAAACCGGAATATTGATTGCATTCATTCCCAGGTTGCTGTTCGTGGTCATATTCCTGACCAGTTGGCCGTTCAGGCTGTACACATTAATATCAACCGATGCAGCAACGTTTGAAGTGAACCGGACTGTTGCCTGATCGTAAGCAGGTGAAGGATACACAGTTATAGGCTGATCCCCGGTTTGCTTGATCTTCACTGTTGGCGAAGTCAATTCAAAATACTCCATGCGGTCACCATTCATATCAAGGATGTGACTTGTTTCATTCAGCTCAAATTTTGCCTTGTCGCAGGAACTGTTATTCGCCCTTACTGTGATTGTGGCCAGCTCCCCTGCATAGGTTTGTCGTTCACCTATGGCTTCATTGATCCAGCCAATCCTGATCTGTCCGTCTTTCACGGCAAAATTGGCATTTTCGCCATAAGGAACCACATCCACAATGCTAAGTTCATCCGGGTTAAAATCAAATACCAGTCCATAACCGGCAATCTCATACAAAGAATTGCTTCTTACTGTGAAGGTTGCTGTTTCGTAAGGCATGATGCTGAGTTCGCCCTGAAATTCGATGGATTTGTCCTCCTGGTACAGATCCCTGCCTGTTGGCACCCAAACGCCCTGTACGTCGCCAGTGCTGCTACCGGCAACATTGCCGCCATCACGCGAAGCGGTCGTTACCACAAGGTCTTCGAACACCCAGGACCCTGCCGGGAATGGTTGTCCGTGAATAAAATAGTAGAACACAACAAAAAAGTAGTCAGCGAAATTTACTACCCCATTTCCGGTAACATCAGCCGCCAGAAACTGTATTGGTGTGAATTCATACAGTCCCATGATGTGCAACAAAATGAGAAATGCATCATTCATATCAATGCCACCAGGAGCGATTGTTGTTGTGGATGAAAGCACATACGTTCCGTCCTGTACGTTTGTAAACTGGTAATGACCACTTGTTCCGGTCATCGAGGTCGCCAACAGTGCACCATTCACCGTGTAAAGCCCCACATTAACATCAGGGACCGGTATGTCCGGATTTGCATGGTAGAACACGTAACCTTCAATTGTATTTTGTGCTACACTAATCTGGCTACCCAAAACAAAAAGCAACAAGCCGATAATACTTACAATCTTTTTCATGTGAACTAGTTTTAGATTTTTATGTTTGTTTGTAATTAACTCCCGTATTCATTCATTTTTCCATACATTAGTAACAAAACCAGGCCAAAACGCACATCGTTTTATGAACTATTTTTTAAAAATATTTCTATAGCGTTGATTACAAATACATTGCATGTTAAAATAAATTGAAAAAAAATTGTGACCGGTTGATTATCATTTCAACATACCTATTATTCGTTTTTTTATTTAAATGAGCCCACCATTGTCTGTATCCATGAATTCGTAATTTTGCGCCATGGAAAAAGGATCAAAAATTGTATTATACTTGATATTCGTCATTACGGTTGCATTTGGGTTGCTGCCTGCTGAAATGATTGCACAGAACGCGTACCAAATCCGGTTTGATTTAAAAAACCAAAAGGACAGTGTCTATATCCTCGCCAGGTATTATGGCGACAAGGTACAGCTTGTCGACTCGGTTCAGTATTATCCGACACAAAAAGTTATCTTCGAAGGTCAGGAAAAATTACCTGGCGGAATTTACATCCTTGCTACAGGAAAAAAAGTCAAGCTACTCGAATTTGTCGTTGCCGATAACCAGCATTTTACCCTCAGTGCCGATTTTTCTGACCAGGGCAATCAGCTGAATGCCAATGGTGAAAAAGAAAATACCATTTTTTTTGAAAACCTGATGTTATCAAACAAGGCATATGCATTTCTGGAGGAAAAACGCAAGCTTGCTGATGCCGGAACGATTACCCAGAATGCATACAAACAGTTGGCTGATTCGGTAAGCAAGGTCTTGAACGCATTTAAGCTGGAGGCTGCAAGCGATGAGCCAGGGCTGTTTATCACCAAGCTATTCAGAAGCATGGAGGAAACTGTTATTCCACCGGAATTCGAAGCTAACCAGGAAAAAATGTACCTGTATTATAAGCAGCATTATTGGGATAATGTTGACTTAACTGATGAACGAATGCTTCGCACCCCGGTATTCTCAAAAAAGATTGAAGCGTATTTTAAAAATGTTATCCCCCCGATTCCTGACAGCGTAATCACCGGGATAGATTCGGTAATTGGAAAGGCTGGCTCGAATAAGGTAATGCGTGATTACCTGATTTGGTATTTTACAGGCGAATATCAAAATCCTTCAATCATGGGAATGGATAAGGTGTTTGTCCACCTTGCCGACACGTATTTTGCACATGAAAGCATCTCCAATGCAACCGAATCAGTAAAAAAGAAAATCACTGAACGGGCTGATGTTTTGAGAAGCCTGCTGATCGGAAAAACCGCTCCTGATCTCTGGCTGATGGACACTGCTGGAGTGTATCGTTCATTCAGGGAAATTAATGCCGGCTACCTGGTCTTGTTCTTTTGGGACCATGACTGCAATGTGTGCAAACAAGAGCTGGATGAACTTAACAAACTATTTAGCAGCAAGAAATATCCGATTGAAGTTTATGCCATTGGTACAAACAGCAAACTTGATGGCTGGAAAGATTACATTATCAGGCATAATCTGGGCTGGCACAATGTTACGGGCACCCGCAGCCTGACGCCCGACTTTCATGATGTGTATGACATTTACGGGACACCTGTCATATACCTGCTTGATAAACAAAAGACAATTATTGCAAAACGAATAAAAGCTGAGCAAATTAGTTTAGTCATTGACAATCAAAGAGGTAAATGAGCAGATAGTCAAATGGAGTAAGGCACTCAGTAAAACAAGAACATCAAGGAGTTTTCATGAAAACTGCCTACAAACACCACTCAAAAAAAACCCGTGTCAGGGTTGGTTTGTTTGTTCTATGCAGTATGGTTCTGGGTTCCATTATGGTGGCTCCTTCCGGCCTGTTTTCACAAAATATTGTCCACAGCATGTATTATTACGATGCAGGTTGGGTGTTAACAATTGCTGCAGGACCAGGGACATCATTCGTCGACATTAAGGAAAACCGCGTCTTTCCTGTTACCAGAAAGGGACAGTCCGAGTGGAGATTGGCCACCTATACCCAGCTCGAGAAAGAGTTTAACGCCTATTTCAGTGTCAGGGGACAAGCGCTTTATACAAAGTTGTCGGGAGTGAGAACAATCAGGAATTTATTTTTTGAGGCTGATCTTGTTGAGGCAAACATGAATCTGGCATTTAATGTGTCAAACATCGTCCGTCCTTATCGTTCCGACAGAAAATGGTCGGTGCACGCCTTTGCCGGTGTCGGGCTCGCATACTATAATTCAAACCTCTACACCCTCGATTCGCTGAAGCCTGAGCAAGCACGTGGGTTTGGAGCAGGTTCCGGTCTTTGGGGGAGAATCATTGAAGGCATCGGCATGGCCGGGTTCAGTTTGTCGTACAAACTAGACAACCACTGGCAGCTTCACCTGCAAACCGCGAATCGGTGGATGAATGCCGACAATGTAGATTCTTCCGAAGGTGGTTATCCCTATGATTTTTATAACATCACTACCGTTGGGGTTTCCTATAAATTTTACCGGAAAAGAACCTACCCGGTAGTTTACAAAAGCATTAAGTGATTTTTTTATTCCTGATGATCATCACTGACAGGTGTAAAAAAAAATGACCGGCATTCAACCGGTCAATGAAAGTGGGGCGTACTGGAATCGAACCAGTGACCTCTTGCCTGTCAAGCAAGCGCTCTAAACCAACTGAGCTAACGTCCCGATCAGGGCGCAAAATTAACAAACACTTTCTGACTGTGCAAGGCTTTTCATCAAATCCTAATTCCTACCTTTGGCACAAATTTATAGATCATATGAGAAAATCCTTCCTTATTATCTGGGCAATTGCGTTGGCAGCCACTTTTAGCACAGCAAATGCTCAAGAGAAAAAAGACATTCAGTTGCAGGATATATGGGCCAGCGGGAAATTTTATCCGGAAATGCTGCGTGGTGTAAATCCGATGGCCGATGGTGAAACGTACCTTGTTGATGAAGACACAGCCCTGAATGTGTTTAACTACAAGACTGGAAAGTTTGTAAAAACACTGGTCAACCAAAACGCACTTATGGTGCAGGGAAAAAATAAACCCCTGTCATTTGGCAACTTCAGCCTGAGCAAGGATGAGACCAAGTTACTAATCCCTACTGAAACGGAAAGTATTTACAGGCACTCAACCAAATCAAACTATTTTGTCTATGACCTGAAAACAAAAGCGATTATTGCGCTTTCAGAAAACGGAAAACAAAGCCTTGCTGACTTTTCGCCCGATGGTGTTAAAATTGCCTTTGTCAGGGATAATAACCTGTTTATTAAAGACCTGACTAACCTCACAGAAACACAGCTGACCTTTGATGGCAAACACACCGAAATCATCAATGGAACAACAGATTGGGTTTACGAGGAAGAGTTTGGGTTTACAAAGGCATTTTTCTGGTCGCCCGATAGCAAAAAGATTGCTTTTTACCGTTTCGACGAAAGCCGGGTTAAAGAGTTTCAGCTGGAGTATTTTCAAGGGCTTTACCCTGAATGGTATACATACAAATATCCAAAGGCCGGCGAGGACAATTCACTGATTGCCATTAAAGTGTATGATCTTCAACAAAAATCGACTGACGACATTCCACTTGGTACTGAAACCGATATCTATATCCCCAGAATTAAATGGACCAATAGTCCGAATTTGCTGGCCATACAGCGAATGAACCGCCTTCAGAACAGGCTTGAAATTTTGTTGGCTGATGTTTCACTTAAAAAAACAAGTTTGGTTTATGAAGAAAACAACACCTATTATATAGACATCACAGATAACCTGAACTTCCTGAACGACAACAAGCATTTCATTATCACCAGTGAAAAAGATGGCTTCAATCACATTTACCTGTACGACCTGAGCGGAATACAGGTGAACCAACTCACCAAAGGAAACTGGGACGTGACGGAGGTTTATGGAGTCGACAGCAAGGGGAAAACCGTGTATTTTCAAAGCGCTGAAACGGGTCCGCTTGACAGGCAGGTTTATTCCGTGGACATGAAGGGCAATAAGAAAGCCCTGACCAATATTCCGGGAACCAATGATGCAGGTTTCAGCAGCAGCTACGCGTATTTTATCAACACCAACACCACGGCCAACACACCGCACCTGATACAGGCCTTTACGGGCAGCGGGAAGTTCTTACGGACCATTATCGACAACACGGATTACCTGACGATGCTTAGCGGATTCAACCTGAGCCAACAGGAGTTTTTCACCATCAACGATCCGGCAATAATCCTTCCATCGGGAGAGGCTGTCAGCCTGAACGCGTGGCGCATCGTTCCGCCTGATTTTGATCCGGCTAAAAAATATCCGGTTCTGATATATGTTTATGGAGGCCCGGGATCGCAAACAGTAACCAATGCATGGGGGTGGCACAATTATTTCTGGTTCCAGATGCTGGCCGAAAAAGGAATCGTGGTCATCTCTGTCGACAACCGCGGCACTGGTGCCAGGGGCGAGACATTCAAGAAAATGACCTATAAGGAACTTGGCAAATACGAAACCGAAGATATGATCACTACTGCCAAATACCTTGGCGGGCTTGATTATGTTGACAAAGAACGCATTGGCATCTTTGGATGGAGCTACGGAGGCTATATGTCGTCGCTGGCAATCACCAAAGGGGCCGAAGTGTTCAGCTCAGCCATTGCTGTGGCTCCGGTTACGAACTGGCGCAATTATGACAACATCTACACCGAACGCTTTATGCAAACTCCACAGGTAAATGCCAGTGGCTATGACGATAACTCACCGGTAAACCATGTCAAAGAGCTTAAGGGCAGCTTCCTGCTTGTGCATGGAAGCGCAGACGACAATGTGCACTATCAGAACACCATGGATCTGATCAATGCCCTGGTAAAAGCAAACAAACAGTTTGAGCTGATGATTTACCCGAACAGGAATCATGGCATTTACGGCGGAACTACCAGGTTGCACCTGTATACCCTGATGAATGATTTTCTTGACAGGAACTTATTGAAGCAGGGGGAATAAGAATCAAAAGAAAATTTGAATAACTGACAAAAAGGTATTAATTTTGCAGCCCGAATTTAGCATTCATATTAATTAACCAAAAGAAAGAGAGTGTATTAAAATGATTATTATTCCAGTAAAAGAAGGCGAAAGCATCGACCGTGCATTGAAAAAATACAAGCGTAAGTTTGAAAAAACCGGCGTTGTAAAAGAATTGCGTGAACGTCAGAAATTCACAAAGCCATCGGTGACCAACCGTGAACAACGGTTGAAAGCAATCTATATTCAACAATTGCGCCGTCAGGAAGAATTATAATCTTCTTTTTTTACAAGAAATCATTTTTTAAAACTTTGATGTAGGCATAGTATTTACTATATTTACATCGAAGTTTTTTTTATTGCACCATGTCGCTAAACCAATTCATCACTTACCTTACTACTGAAAAACGATACTCAGCACATTCAGTCAAAGCATATCAGTCAGACATTCATCAGTTTGAAGCATTTCTGGTACTTGACCATGAAGAGGATGACCTGAACAAGGCGACAGGTCCGATGATACGATCGTGGGTGGTCTCACTGAAAGAAAAGGGTATGGCAAACAAAAGCCTCAACCGCAAGCTTACCTCATTAAAGTCCTACTATAGCTACTGCGTCGGTCAGGGAGTACTGGCGTCGAACCCAGCGACCAAAATTCAATCACTGAAAACACCCAGGCGGCTGCCTGTTTTTGCCACAAAAGAAAACATGGTGAAAAACAACGAACAGGGAATGGCCAACGACTTTTCAACGCTAAGGAATAGCCTCGTCATCGAAATGCTATATCAGACCGGGATGAGGTTGTCGGAACTGATTGGCCTTAAAGAGGAGCACATTGATCGGAACGGACAAACAATAAAGGTGACCGGGAAAGGAAATAAACAACGTATTATTCCGTTTCATCAAGAGTTAAGGCTTTCAATCGGGCAATATTTGGCTGCCAAGCACAGGCAATTTGGCAGCGATGAAAAGTGCTTGTTTGTCACCGACAAAGGAAAGCCTGCTTATGCAAAGTTAATTTATCGCATAGTTTTCGCATATTTGCGAAAAAATACGACGCTCGATAAGACCAGCCCGCATGTTTTGCGACATACCTTTGCAACACATCTGTTAAATAACGGGGCAAGTATTTTGGCCATTAAAGAATTACTTGGGCACAGCAGCTTGGCTGCCACCCAAATATACACACACAGCACAATTGAGCAACTAAAACAAATTCACCAACAAGCACATCCAAAAGGCTGAGCTTAATATAACAGGAGGTCATTATGAAAGTCATTATCAACTCTGTTCATTTCAAAACCGACAAAAAGCTGGAAGATTTTCTGACAACGAAGATTGAGAAGCTTGTTGCAAAACACGACGAAATTATAGGTTCAGAAGTAAACCTGAAGCTCGACAACACCGACACGCCCAATAACAAGATTACCGAAATCAGGGTCATGCTCAAAGGCAATGATCTTTTTGCAAGCAAGCAAAACAAAACTTTCGAAGAAGCCGCTGATGCTGCCATTGATGCATTAAAGAAGCAACTTGAAAAACACAAGGGCAAATTCACACACTGACAACTCCTTGAAAACAAGCAAATTTCCCAAGGTAAAAAAAATTATTCGCTAAATTGAGTAATTTTCTTTGCTAATTCATTTAATCTATCTATTTTTGCAGACCTTTTTCGAAAGGTAGGAAACATTTTGTTTCGTCGTTCTTTGAAGAAGCCGATGTAGCTCAGCTGGCCAGAGCAGCTGATTTGTAATCAGCTGGTCGGGGGTTCGAATCCCTCCATCGGCTCAAGGCAGAATGAATTATTGGGGAAGTACCAGAGCGGTCAAATGGGGCAGACTGTAAATCTGTTGGCGCAGCCTTCGGAGGTTCGAATCCTTCCTTCCCCACTTTATCGCGGGAATAGCTCATTTGGTAGAGCGACAGCCTTCCAAGCTGTAGGTGGCCGGTTCGAGCCCGGTTTCCCGCTCAAAGCCGATGTAGCTCAGTGGTAGAGCGCTTCCTTGGTAAGGAAGAGGTCATGAGTTCAATCCTCATCATTGGCTCTAGTTTATTTAACTTTTAACACCTTTAAATAAAACAAAGTAGATATGGCTAAAGAAAAATTCTCACGTACCAAGCCACACGTAAACATTGGAACAATTGGTCACGTAGACCATGGCAAAACCACATTAACTGCTGCTATTACACTTTGTCTTCAGGACAAAGGTTTCGCAGAGTTTAAATCTTTTGATTCGATCGACGCAGCTCCCGAAGAAAAAGAAAGGGGTATTACTATCAATACCGCTCACGTGGAGTACCAAACTGAAAAACGTCACTATGCTCACGTTGACTGTCCCGGTCACGCTGACTATGTTAAGAACATGGTTACAGGTGCTGCCCAGATGGACGGTGCTATCATCGTTGTAGCAGCCACTGACGGCCCTATGCCACAAACCCGTGAACACATCCTGCTTGCCCGTCAGGTTGGTGTGCCAAGGCTTGTTGTTTTCATGAACAAGGTTGACTTGGTTGATGATGAAGAATTGTTGGAATTGGTTGAAATGGAAATCAGGGACCTGTTGACCTTCTATAAATTCGATGGTGACAACTCACCTGTTATCCAGGGATCAGCCCTTGGCGCTTTGAACAAAGAGCCAAAATGGGTTGACAAAGTTTACGAACTCATGGACGCTTGCGACTCATGGATTCCGCTCCCGGAACGTGATCAGGACAAACCTTTCCTCATGCCGATTGAAGACGTATTCTCAATCACCGGCCGTGGAACCGTTGCCACCGGAAGAATTGAAACTGGTATTATTCACACTGGCGATGCTGTTGACATCATCGGAATGGGTGCTGAAAAACTGAAATCAGTTGTTACCGGAGTTGAAATGTTCCGTAAGATCCTTGATCGGGGTGAAGCTGGTGACAACGCCGGTTTGTTGCTCCGTGGTATCGACAAGGATGCTATCCGCAGGGGTATGGTTATTGCTGCTACCGGAAGCGTTACTCCTCACAAGCATTTCAATGCTGAGGTTTACATCCTGAAGAAAGAAGAAGGTGGACGTCACACTCCATTCCACAACAAGTACCGCCCTCAGTTCTATTTCAGAACAACCGACGTTACCGGTGAAATCGTTCTTCCTGAAGGCGTTGAAATGGTAATGCCAGGCGACAACCTGACCATCGAAGTGAAATTGATTGCCGAAATCGCCATGAACAAAGGTTTGCGCTTCGCCATCCGCGAAGGTGGACGTACAGTTGGTGCCGGTCAGGTAACTGAAATCCTCGACTAATCATTTGATTGACTAAATACTAAGCAGCGGTTAAAGGTACTCTGAATTGACAGAGTACCTTTAACTTGCTCTTAATAAATGAAATATACGTTACGGGTGTAGCTCAATTGGTAGAGTGGCGGTCTCCAAAACCGTAGGTTGTGGGTTCGATTCCTACCACCCGTGCAATTAAAAATTTAGATTCAATGGCAAAATTAAGTATTGTTACCTACGCTAAAGAAAGCTACCAGGAACTGATGCAAAAGGTCTCATGGCCTACCTGGAGCGAACTGCAAAGTAGTGCTATTGTCGTATCCATTGCTTCCCTCATAATCGCTTTGGTGATTTATTTGATGGATAAGTCGTTTCAAACCCTGCTTGAAGCCTTTTACAGGTTATTTTAGTGGTTTGATGTTGTTATTGAATTTAAGTTGTGTTGAATAACTATCTCAATCTTTTTACCAGAAATGAGTGAATCAACCGAAAAGAAGTGGTACGTTGTTCGGGCCATTAGTGGAAAAGAAAAAAAGGTAAAAGAATACCTTGAATCGGAAATTAACCGGCTTGGACTGCAATCGCTGATTTCGCAAGTGCTCATCCCTACTGAGAAAGTGTATCAGATACGTAAAGGAAAAAAAATCAGCAAAGAGCGGAATTATTTTCCAGGTTACGTTTTGATTGAAGCTATACTCACGGGTGAGATCCCGCATATCATTAAGAGTATTCCTAATGTGATGGGATTTCTTGGTACGAAAGGAGAGGCTGATCCCTTGAGGCCCTCGGAAGTAAACCGGATATTAGGTAAAGTTGACGAACTTGCCGAAATGGGTGAGGAAGTAAACGTACCTTTTATCGTAGGCGAAACCGTTACTGTTACTGACGGTCCTTTTAACAGTTTTACCGGTGTGATTGAAGAAATTAACGAAGAGAAGAAGAAGTTGAAGGTGATGGTTAAGATCTTTGGTCGCAAAACACCGTTGGAATTGAGCTTCATGCAGGTTGAAAAGGAATAGGCAGCATTTAACACAAGGAATCTCCTTAAAAAAACGCTTTAATTATTAAGGATTATCATGGCAAAAGAAGTAAGCGGATTAATTAAACTGCAAATCAAAGGAGGAGCCGCAAACCCCTCACCACCTGTTGGACCGGCACTCGGTTCGAAGGGTGTAAACATCATGGAGTTTTGCAAACAGTTCAACGCACGTACGCAGGATATGGCCGGAAAAATCGTTCCGGTTATCATCACGGTGTACAAGGATAAGTCGTTCGAATTTATTGTAAAAGCACCACCGGTAGCTGTACAGATTATGGAACAGGCCAGCCTGAAAAAAGGATCGGCCGAACCAAACAGAGCCAAAGTCGGATCTCTTTCCTGGGAACAGGTAAGGATCATCGCTGAAAACAAGATGAAAGACTTAAACGCTTTCACCATTGAATCAGCAATGAGGATGGTGGCTGGAACAGCCCGGAGTATGGGAGTTAAGGTTACTGGCGATTCACCTTTTGAAAATAACTAGAGGAAAATCCTTTGGTTAGTTGCATTTTGTAGAACCAATAATAACTGGTAGTAATGGCAAAAACGTCCAAACTAAAGAAAGAGGCCTTGGCCAAGTTCGACAAAAGCAAGATTTACTCCTTGAGTGAAGCAGTTGATATCGTGAAGCAAATCACCTACACTAAGTTTGATGCTTCGGTGGATTTGAATGTACGCCTGGGTGTTGACCCCCGCAAAGCAAACCAAATGGTTCGCGGATCGGTGGCTCTTCCTCATGGAACAGGAAAAACCATCAGGGTGCTGGTACTTTGTACCCCCGACAAAGAGCAAGAAGCTGTAGATGCAGGTGCTGATTTCGTTGGTCTGGATGAGTACATCCAAAAGATCAAGGATGGTTGGACCGATATTGACGTCGTAATTACGACCCCCAATGTAATGCCCAAAGTTGGTGCCCTCGGGCGCATCCTCGGCCCCCGTGGCCTGATGCCCAACCCGAAAACAGGTACCGTTACCATGGATGTTGCAAAGGCAATTCAGGAAGTAAAGGCTGGTAAAATCGACTTTAAAGTTGATAAATACGGAATTGTGCACGCCGGTGTGGCAAAAGTAAGCTTCAGTGCTGAAAAAATTGTTGACAATGCAAGGGAGTTGCTCCTGACCATCAACAAGCTAAAACCAACAGCGGCTAAAGGTACCTACGTGAAGAGCGTATTTATCTCAAGCACAATGAGCCCCGGTGTTCAAATCGATCCTAAGTCAGTAACAAACTAAGCTTGAAAGGAAGTTATTGAAATGAGAAAAGAAGAAAAGCAGTTGCTCATTGATGATATTACTGTACAACTCAGTAAAAACGCCAATTTTTACCTGACTGACATATCTAACCTTAATGCTGAAAAAACCAGCAACTTAAGAAGATTGTGTTTCAGTAAGAGTATTAAGCTGGTGGTTGTTAAGAATTCGCTGTTGCGCAAAGCAATGGAGAAATCTGGCAAAGATATGAGCGAGCTATATGTAACCTTGTCGGGCGCTACCTCGATTATGTTTTCAGAATCAGGAAATGCCCCCGCCAAGTTGATCAAAGAATTTCGTAAAACATCAGATCGTCCGATACTGAAAGGTGCGTTTATTGAAGAAGCAGCCTATATTGGTGACAACCAATTGGACTTCCTCATCAGCATCAAATCGAAGAACGAACTGATTGGTGACCTCATTGCCCTGTTGCAATCACCCATCAAAAACGTTGTTGGTTCGCTTCAGTCAGGCGGTCATAAGATCTCAGGAATTCTGCAAACACTTTCCGAAAAACCGGAATAACGTCCGAATGATTATCATTCCACTATCATTGAATTAAAACAATTGTAAATCACTTAATACGAAAATAAAATGGCAGATTTGAAAGCTTTGGCAGAACAATTGGTAAACCTCACTGTTAAAGAGGTCAATGAATTGGCTGGCATTCTGAAAAGCGAGTATGGTATCGAACCCGCTGCAGCAGCAGCAGTTGTAGCAGCAGCACCAGCAGGTGGCGACGCAGCAGCAGCAGTTGAAGAACAAACGTCGTTTGATGTAATTCTCAAAGCAGCAGGCGCTTCTAAACTCGCAGTAGTTAAACTGGTTAAAGAACTGACCAGCTTAGGACTGAAAGAAGCTAAAGAATTAGTTGATGCCGCTCCGAAACCCATCAAGGAAGGCGTGAGCAAAGACGAAGCTAATGCATTGAAATCACAGCTCGAAGAAGCAGGTGCAGAAGTTGAGGTTAAATAAGAAGGATAAAATTTCTGCAAAACATCAGGCCAAACAACCTCTGTCTCACTAAAAATGAGACAGAGGTTTGCGCCTATTTTGCTGTTTGTGTGGATTGTTTCTTTTTTATTCATTAATTGCCTGGTTTGAACAGGCTTTAAAACATTAAACCCTTGGCTGAAAAATCATTTCAAAGAATCAGTTTCGCATCCACTGGAAACCAGTTTGACTATCCTGATTTTCTCGACATTCAATTAAAATCATTTCAGGATTTTTTCCAATTGGAAACAAACCCTGAAAACCGTGAACACGAAGGCCTTTACCGGGTTTTCGCCGAGAATTTTCCTATTACGGATGCAAGGAACAATTTTGTTCTCGAATTTATCGATTACTTCATTGATCCACCCCGCTATTCTATCGAAGAATGCATTGAGCGTGGATTAACCTACAGCGTTCCGCTGAAGGCCAAATTAAAACTATATTGCACTGACCCTGAACACGAAGACTTTGAAACAATCGTTCAGGATGTGTACCTCGGAATGATTCCTTATATGACCCCGAAAGGTACCTTTGTGATCAATGGTGCCGAACGTGTCGTTGTTTCGCAGCTGCACAGGTCGCCAGGGGTTTTCTTTGGTCAGCACAAACATGCCAATGGTACCCAGTTGTACTCGGCACGCATTATTCCGTTCAAAGGCTCCTGGATGGAGTTCTCGACAGACATCAACAATGTGATGTATGCCTATATCGACCGGAAAAAGAAATTACCTGTCACCACCCTCCTCAGGGCTATCGGATTTGAAACAGACAAGGATATCCTTGAAATTTTCAACCTGGCCGAAGAGGTAAAGGTGAGCAAAGCAGGACTCAAGCGCGTGATTGGCCGCAAACTTGCCGCCAGGGTCGTGCGCTCTTGGATCGAAGACTTTGTTGATGAAGATACCGGTGAGGTCGTCTCCATCGAACGCAACGAAGTGATCATCGAACGCGAAACAGAACTCACCAACGAACATATCGACATGATCGTTGATGCCGGCATCAAAACCATTCTGATCCATCGCGACGAAGCAAACACTTCGGACTACTCGATCATCTTCAATACCTTGCAGAAAGATACGGCCAACTCCGAAAAAGAAGCCGTTGAGTTTATATACCGGCAGTTGAGAAACGCCGAACCACCCGATGAAGAAACAGCCCGCGGTATTATCGACAAGCTGTTTTTCTCCGACAAACGCTACGACCTCGGTGAAGTGGGCCGCTACAGGATCAACAAGAAACTGAACCTCGGCACCCCTGCAAACATCAAGGTACTGACCAAGGAAGATATCATCGAGATTATCAAATACCTCATCGAACTTGCCAACAACAAAACCGACGTTGATGATATCGACCACCTGAGCAACAGGAGGGTACGTACCGTTGGCGAACAGTTGTATGCACAGTTTGGTGTTGGCCTCGCCCGTATGGCCCGTACGATTCGTGAACGCATGAATGTGCGCGACAACGAGGTGTTCACCCCAACCGACCTGATCAATGCAAAAACATTGTCGTCGGTGATTAATTCGTTCTTCGGCACCAACCAGCTTTCGCAGTTCATGGATCAAACAAATCCGCTGTCGGAAGTGACCCACAAACGCAGGGTTTCAGCCCTCGGACCCGGAGGTTTGTCGCGCGAAAGGGCCGGATTTGAGGTGCGTGACGTTCACTACACCCACTACGGTCGCTTGTGTACAATCGAAACACCCGAAGGTCCGAATATCGGTCTTATCTCTTCGCTCTGTGTTTATGCTAAAATCAATAAACTTGGTTTCATTGAAACTCCTTACAGGGTTGTAAATGAAGGCGATGTAGACTTTATTAACCCACCGGTATACCTGAGTGCAGAAGAGGAAGAAGATAAAATTATTGCACAGGCAAGCACACCAACAGGCGAAGGCGGAAAATTCGTCAGCGAGCAGGTGAAGGTACGTTATTTGGCTGATTACCCAATTATTGAGAGGGAAAAAGTCGACTTGATCGACGTCGCCCCTAACCAGATTGCTTCTATCGCTGCTTCGTTGATTCCATTCCTCGAACATGACGACGCCAACCGTGCGCTGATGGGATCGAACATGATGCGGCAGGCTGTGCCACTCATCAATCCTGAAATGCCTATCGTTGGTACCGGAATCGAAGCCCCCGTGGCCAAAGACTCACGCGTACTAATTCATGCTGAAGGTGACGGCGAAGTGCTTTTTGTGGATTCCACCAAAATCACTATCCGCTACAACAGGCATGAAGAAGAAAAGCTTGTCAGTTTCGACGATGATGTAAAAACCTATCACCTGACAAAATTTGCCAGGACAAACCAGAATACCAGCGTCAACATCAAGCCCATCGTAAGAAGGGGACAGAAAGTGACCAAAGGCGAAGTGCTTTCTGAAGGTTATGCCACCCAGGCAGGTGAGCTTGCCCTCGGACGTAACCTCATGGTGGCCTTCATGCCCTGGAAAGGTTACAACTTTGAGGACGCTATCGTAATTTCAGAACGCATTGTTAAGGAGGATATTTTCACCTCTGTGCACGTTGAAGAATTTACACTGGAAGTTCGCGACACCAAACGTGGTATCGAAGAACTCACGAACGATATTCCAAACGTCAGTGCAGAAGCCACCAAGGACCTCGATGAAAACGGATTGATCCGTATCGGTGCCGAAGTGAACGAAGGCGACATCCTCATTGGAAAAATCACTCCAAAAGGTGAAAGCGATCCAACCCCCGAAGAAAAGTTGCTGCGTGCCATCTTCGGCGACAAAGCCGGCGATGTGAAGAATGCCTCTTTGAAGGCACCACCATCAATGAAAGGTATTGTGATCGACAAAAAACTCTTCAGCAGGGTTATAAAGGACAGAAAATCAAAGGCCAAGGACAAGGATTTGGTTACAGAACTGGAAGAACAATACAATCGCCAGTATGCTGAACTCAAAGCAAAACTTGTTGATAAGCTGACTGTTTTACTGAACAACAAAACTTCACAGGGTCTTACAAATAACTTCAAGGAAGTTGTGGTACCTAAGAAATCGAAGTTTACCCAGAAAATGCTGATGGGCCTCGATTATGCTACGATCAACCCGAACAAATGGACATCCGACAAGGATACCAACGACCTGATCAAGCATATGATCAACAACTTCAACATCAAATACAAGGAGCTTTTTGGCATTTATAACCGCAAGAAATTTGTTGCCACGGTAGGCGACGAACTTCCAAATGGTATCGTGCAGATGGCCAAGGTGTATGTTGCCAAGAAACGCAAGCTCACTGTTGGTGATAAAATGGCCGGTCGTCACGGGAATAAGGGTATTGTTGCCCGTATTGTCCGTGAAGAAGACATGCCATTCCTCGAAGACGGTACACCTGTCGACATCGTATTGAACCCGCTAGGTGTACCTTCACGTATGAACCTCGGGCAGATTTATGAAACCGTGCTGGGATGGGCAGGTGCCAAGCTGGGCCTCAAATTTGCCACCCCTATTTTCGACGGAGCTTCCATCGACCAGATCAATGGATACCTCAAACAGGCAGGGCTTCCCGAAAACGGCAGCGTTTACCTATATGATGGCGGAACTGGTGTTCGTTTCGATCAGCCGGCTACAGTAGGGTATATTTATATGCTCAAACTGCACCATATGGTCGATGATAAGATGCACGCCAGGTCTATCGGACCATACTCCCTGATTACCCAGCAGCCATTAGGTGGTAAAGCACAATTCGGGGGTCAGCGCTTTGGTGAAATGGAAGTGTGGGCACTCGAAGCCTTCGGTGCCAGCAACATTCTCCAGGAAATCCTTACCGTTAAGTCGGACGATGTCGTCGGTAGAGCAAAAGCCTATGAATCAATCGTTAAAGGTGACAATATGCCCATACCGGGTATTCCTGAATCATTCAATGTACTTGTCCACGAATTGCGCGGACTTGGTCTTGAAGTCGCATTTGACTGATAATAAATTTCAGCATCCCGCTTTGGGCGGGATGCTTTTCACTTGAAATAAAACAGAGCTCGAATATATGGCCTACAGAAGTGATAGTACAATAAGCAGCGTATTCTCGAAGATAACCTTAAGCCTGGCATCGCCCGAGTCGATTCTCGAGCGTTCAAGTGGCGAGGTGATCAAACCGGAAACGATCAACTACAGGACCTACAAACCCGAAATGGGTGGTTTGTTCTGCGAGCGGATCTTCGGACCGGTTAAAGACTGGGAATGCCACTGTGGTAAATACAAAAGAATCCGTTATAAAGGAATTATCTGCGACCGTTGCGGCGTCGAAGTGACTGAGAAAAAGGTCAGAAGAGAACGCATGGGTCACATTCAACTTGTTGTTCCAGTGGCTCATATCTGGTACTTCAGGTCTTTACCGAACAAAATTGGCGCCCTGCTTGGTTTACCTACCAAGAAACTGGATGCCATCATCTATTATGAGCGGTATGTGGTCATCAATCCAGGGGTGAAAAAAGCCGATGGAATAAACTACCTCGATTTCCTTACCGAAGAGGAATACCTCGATATCGTTGAAGCATTGCCAGCTGAAAACCAGCATCTTCCTGATAATGATCCGAACAAGTTCATCGCCAAGATGGGTGCCGAGGCTATTCATGACCTGCTGGCACGTCTCGATCTCGACACTGAATCGTTCGACCTGCGCCACAAAGCAAATACTGAAACCTCACAACAAAGGAAACAGGAAGCCCTCAAAAGACTTCAGGTTTATGAAGCTTTCCGTGATGCCAGGACAAGGGCCGAAAACCGTCCGGAATGGATGATCGTGAAGATTGTACCGGTAATCCCGCCTGAACTCAGGCCGCTGGTGCCTCTCGATGGCGGCAGGTTTGCCACCTCCGACCTTAATGACCTGTATCGCAGGGTAATCATCAGAAACAACAGGCTCAAACGCCTGATTGAAATCAAGGCACCAGATGTGATTATGCGTAACGAAAAACGCATGCTCCAGGAGGCTGTTGATTCATTGTTCGATAACTCGCGCAAATCGAGTGCTGTTAAGACTGAATCGAACCGTCCACTCAAATCACTGAGCGACAGCTTGAAAGGTAAACAGGGACGTTTCCGCCAGAACCTTCTGGGTAAACGCGTTGACTATTCAGGCCGTTCGGTAATTGTGGTTGGTCCTGAGCTGAACCTGAACGAATGCGGTATTCCAAAAGATATGGCTTCGGAATTATTCAAGCCATTTATCATCCGTAAAATGCTCGAAAGAGGCATTGTGAAAACAGTGAAGTCGGCCAAGAAAATCGTTGACCGCAAAGATCCTGTTGTTTACGATATCCTCGAAAACATCCTGAAAGGCCATCCGATTCTGCTCAACAGGGCCCCTACCCTGCACAGGCTCGGTATTCAGGCTTTCCAGCCAAAATTGGTCGAAGGCAAGGCCATTCACTTACATCCGCTTGTGTGTACCGCGTTCAACGCTGACTTTGATGGTGACCAGATGGCCGTGCACGTTCCACTCGGAAATGCTGCTATTTTGGAAGCCCAGATTCTGATGCTCGCTTCACACAACATCCTTAACCCTGCCAACGGCGCACCGATCACCGTTCCGTCACAGGACATGGTTTTGGGTCTCTATTATATTACCAAGGCCAGGAAAAGTACACCTAATCACCCTGTTAAAGGCGAAGGAAAACGCTTTTATTCAGCTGAGGAAGTGCTGATCGCCTATAACGAAAAACGCGTCGACCTGCATGCCATCATCAATGTGAAGGCCAATGTGCGCGAAAACGGCGAACTTTTTGAAAAAACCATCGAGACAACCGTGGGCAGGGTGCTATTCAACCAGGTTGTTCCTTATCGCTATGGCTATATCAATCAGTTGCTTACCAAGAAATCATTGCGCGACATCATCGGTGATATCGTGAAAATGCTTGGCACAGCCGTTGCCGCCAAATTCCTCGACGACATCAAAAACCTCGGATTTGAAATGGCTTACAAGGGAGGATTGTCGTTTAACCTTGGAAACGTGAAAGTTCCTGAGGTGAAGGACGACCTGATCAACAGCGCCAACGACGAAGTGGCTGAAGTTATCGCCAACTACAACCTTGGTTTTATTACCAACAACGAACGTTACAACCAGATTATCGACATCTGGACACATACCAACTCACACCTGACCAACACCCTGATGCAACAGTTATCGCAGGATGACCAGGGCTTTAATCCGGTGTTTATGATGCTCGATTCGGGCGCCAGGGGTTCGAAAGAACAGATCCGCCAGCTCTCCGGAATGAGGGGTCTGATGGCAAAACCACAGAAATCAGGTGCCACAGGTGGTGAAATTATCGAAAACCCAATCCTTTCTAACTTTAAGGAGGGCCTTTCGGTACTCGAGTACTTCATCTCAACACACGGTGCCCGTAAAGGTTTGGCCGATACCGCCCTTAAAACAGCTGATGCCGGTTACCTGACTCGTCGTTTGGTCGACGTTGCACAGGATGTTGTCATCACTGAAAAAGACTGCGGTACCTTGCGTGGTTTGACCATCAGTGCGCTGAAAAAGAGTGAGGAAGTTGTTGAAACACTCTTCGACAGAATTCTGGGAAGGGTTGCCCTTCACGACATTTATCATCCGCAGACAGGCGAACTGATCATCGTAGGTAGTGAAGAAATCAATGAAGATATAGCCCATATAATCGAGGCCTCTCCTATCGACCAGGTCGAAATCAGGTCGGTATTGACCTGCGAGTCGAAAAAAGGGGTATGCGCCAAATGTTATGGCCGTAACCTTGCTTCAGGCAAGCTGGTGCAAAAAGGAGAAGCTGTAGGTGTAATTGCAGCCCAGTCAATTGGTGAGCCTGGTACACAGCTTACCCTCCGTACCTTCCACGTGGGTGGTACTGCTTCGAACATCGCCATTTTGTCGAAGGTTGAAGCAAAATATGACGGTATCCTCGAAATTGAAGAATTGCGTTCGGTGGAAGGCGAAAAAGATGGCAAACCCATCAATATCGTCCTTGGACGTTCTGCCGAAATGAAAATCATCGACAAAAAAACGGGTATTGTGCTCACCTCCGGTAACATTCCGTATGGTGCCAACCTGTATTTCAAAATTGGTGACGAAGTGAAAAAAGGCGACTTCATCAGCGATTGGGATCCATACAACGCAGTTATCCTCTCGGAACATGAGGGGAAAATTGCATTCGAAAACATCGTTGAGAACCAGACCTACCGCATCGAGTCAGATGAGCAGACCGGATATCACGAAAAGGTGATCATCGAGAGCCGCCAGAAGACAAAGAATCCATCCATCAAAATCCTTGATAAGGACAATGTGATGATCAAGATGTACGACATCCCTGTGGGAGCGCATATCATGGTCGAGAATGGCGATTTTGTAAAGGCAGGCGGTATGCTTGTTAAAATTCCGAGAGCCATTGGCAAATCGGGCGACATCACCGGTGGTCTTCCACGTGTTACTGAGCTCTTCGAAGCACGTAATCCTTCGGAACCTGCAGTGGTTTCTGAAATTGATGGCGTTGTATCGTTTGGCAAAAAGCTTAAACGTGGTAACCGCGAAATCATTGTAACCTCAAAGACAGGTGAAGAGAAGAGCTACCTCATCCCGACATCGAAACAGATCCTTGCACAGGAAAACGACTTCGTTAAAGCAGGAACACCGCTTTCGGAAGGTGCCATGACCCCGTCAGACATTCTGGCAATCAAAGGCCCTATGAAGGTTCAGGAGTATATCGTGAACGAAGTACAAGAAGTTTACCGTCTGCAAGGGGTAAAAATCAACGACAAGCATTTTGAGGTGATCGTTCGCCAAATGATGCGTAAGGTTGAAGTGGAAGATCCGGGCGATACCCGATTCCTCGAAGGCGAACTGGTGAACAAGATTGATTTCCAGGAAGAAAACGACGAAATCTATGGCAAGAAAATTGTCATGGAGCCCGGCGACTCAGAAACCCTGAAACATGGTCAGATCATCAGTGCCAGAAAGCTGAGGGACGAAAATTCGATGCTGAAGCGCAAGGACAAAAACCTTGTCGAAGCCAGAGACGCCAAACCAGCAACTGCTTTTCAGGTGTTGCAAGGGATCACAAGGGCTTCATTGCAGACCAACAGTTTCATCTCGGCTGCTTCTTTCCAGGAAACTACCAAGGTGCTCACACTTGCTGCCATCAACGCCAAATCAGACGAACTGAACGGACTGAAGGAAAATGTAATTGTCGGACACAAGATTCCAGCTGGTACCGGATTGCGCGAATACGAAGACCTCATTGTAGGTTCACGTGAAGAGTACGACGCCGTGATGGAAGCTGCTGCCCACACCTCAAAAACTGATAGAAAATAATTCAATACCCTGACGCCTGTTCATCAGGTGTCAGGGGAATAACCTTAACACTATGTCAGAAAATAAAAACCAAATCAACATCGAACTCAGTGATGAAGTTGCCGAAGGAACCTATTCGAACCTGGCCATCATCACACATTCACATTCCGAATTTATTGTTGATTTTGTGAAACTTATGCCTGGAGTGCAAAAAGCCAAGGTGAAATCACGCATTATCCTTACGCCTGAACATGCCAAAAGGCTGTATAAGGCCCTGGCCGATAACATTAAAAAGTTTGAAGCCGTGCATGGTTCCATCAAGGAAACTGCAGGTGGCGATGGCATGCCGCCGTTTACACTTGGCGGTCCAACTGCGCAAGCCTAAGCGAAACGTTCTGACAGACAACATTGAAGCCACCTTATGGTGGCTTTTTTTATCCATACCCGGCTTATGCCCGATATACTCCCAGAGGTAAATGATTTATAGCTTCAGTGTCTGGGCATCAAATAAAAAAGGCTGCCTTTTCAGGAAGCCTTTTACGTTATTTGCATCAATACCCATTGCTGAATTAACAATGAACTTAGTCCTTACAGCGCATATGGGTATCAGCCATTATTTTGTTTTATCAGGATAAGGCGGTATCGTTGGCAATTCAGGATAGTTTTTCATCTCTTCCAGAATCACTTCAATGGCTTTATTCAGTTGTTCATCGATGCCGTTGTATTCCCGTGCCGGGTCGTTGTCGATAACGATATCAGGGTCAACGCCATGGCCTTCGATGGCCCAGTTGCCATTTTCATCAAATGGTGCAAACTCAGGCCTGCGCAAGTCACCTCCATCAATGAATGGCAGACTACCCCTGATGCCCACAACACCACCCCAGGAACGCATACCGATGGTTTTACCCAGGCCGCGTTTTTTGAACTGGTAGGGAAACAGGTCGCCGTCAGAAGCAGAGTATTTGTCAAGCAGCAGCACCTTGGGTCCTAACATCATTCCTTGTGGTTTGGTGTTTACCCCGTTGTTGCGCGACATGCCATAAAGGGCCAGTTCGCGCGAAAGGCGCTCAATGATCATGGGCGAAACATTGCCTCCACCATTTCCCCTGTCGTCGATGATGAGTGCTTTTTTATCGAGCTGCGGATAATAATACTTCACAAACTCATTCAGCCCTTCAGGACCCATATCAGGAATATGGATGTAGCCGACCTGGCCGTTGGTGGCCTTGCTTACTTTTTCGATATTCTGCTGAACCCAATTGTAGTAATACAAACCTGCTTCGTCGGCTGTCGGCACCACGATGACCTTGCGTCCACCGGCAGCCTCTGCTTTTTTATTCAATGTAAGCTCAACCTGCACACCGGCTTTGCCAACCAAAGCAGCATACAAATCCTGCATATCCTTTGTTTCCTGTCCATTGATTGCAATGATGAAATCACCCTCAGCAGCATCGACGCCAATTTCTGTCAATGGTGAGCGTACTGATTCGGTCCAGTTCTCGCCCTTCAGTAGCTTGTCAATTTTGTAGTAGCCTGATACGTCGCGGCTGATTTTGGCACCCAGCAAGCCTGTTTTAACCCTTTCAGGCGATGGCTTGTCGCCACCGTTCACATAGGCATGTCCAATACTCAGTTCGCCAATGAGTTCTCCAATGAGGTAATTCAAATCGTTTCTGTCGTTCACATAGGGTAGCAAAACAGCGTATTTATCGTGCATGGCTTTCCAGTCGACTCCATGCATATTGGGTGCATAGAAGAAATCGCGCATCTGTCGCCACGACTCATCGTAAATCTGCTTCCATTCTGCTTTCAAATCCACCCACACCTTCATTCCTGAAAGGCCGGCAAACTCTTCGGGTTTGATGTTTCCCTTTGGTAGATCGATCACGGCATAACGGCCATTGGTTGCAAGGAGCATTTTTTGCCGGTCAGCAGAAATAACAAAGGAGGTGTAATTGCCCAGATCGGTTTCCTTTTTCGCTTTCAGGTCGAAATATTTAAGCGAAGGCTTGGTGCTGCGCGAATTAAAGGCGTAATACACCCCACCCTCAACCGGACTGATATTCCAATAAGCACCAGCATCAACCGGAAGCTGAACAATGCGGCCATAAATACCTTCAAAATCGATGTTCACTTTCAGTGCTGGCTTCTGGCCTTCATCTTCCTTCGTTTTTCCCTTTTTCTTGTCTGCAACCGGCGCCTTTGTTTCTTCTGAAATTTTCACTTCATTGTTTTCAGGTTCAAAAGGTGATGGGGTGCTTTTTTGCAGTGTAACAAAAAACACCTTGTTCATGTCAGTATAGGCATGGTTCCATTCGGTCCAGCTATAAGTCGGGTTAAAATCACGTGATGAGCTAAAATACAAATACTTACCCTGAGGATCGAAGCTGGCACTATTGGCATCGTACCATGTGTCTGTCACTGCGGTATTTTCTTTTGTTTCAAGGCTATACACAAAAACCCTGCTCACCGAGAATGTACTGGGCATGGTGTAGGTTACCCAGCGGCTGTCGGGTGACCAGTTGTAGGACCCAATTTCCCAGGCAGTGGCTTTGGTTACCAGACTCACTTCGCCGGATGCAATGTCGACTATGTTCAGCCGACCCATTTTGTCGGACCACATCAGCTTTTTACTGTCGGGAGACCACACTGGCGCATATTTGTAAGTGTCACTGTTCTTGGTGACCTGTTTTGCGGGAGTTTCGCCTTTCTGGTCCTGAACGAAAATTTCATCTTCCCCCGTTCTGTCGGAGATATAAGCAATGTTTTTTCCATCGGGACTCCAGCACACATCGCGGTCGTGGACACCAGACGAGGCTGTCAGGTTGCGTGTGATGCCGGTTTTGGCGGGAACTGAGTACACATCGCCACGGGCGCCAAACACAATACGGCTGCCATCAGGTGAAACATCAAAGGTCGCAATGGATTTCGACGCATCAATGTACCTGGTACGTGAGCCTACAAAATCACCTGCGATGGTAACCGGAATTTTCTTTGCACTATGTTGCTGAAGATCATAGTTATAGATACATCCAGCATATTCATAGATGATTGAGTTTGTTCCGAGTGAGGGGTATTTGATATCATAATCGGTGTAATTTGTCAGCTTAGTTGTTACACCGCTTGTGAGGTCATAAGCAAACAGGTTCATTGTACGGTCGCGGTCAGAAAGGAAATATACCACATTATCTTTCCACATGGGGAAAATATCCTGCGAAATATTGTTGGTAATGTTGGTGGTTTGTTGGGTGGTGAAATCGTGAATCCAGATATCATCAGCCATTCCACCTTTGTAGTATTTCCAGGTGCGGAATTCACGGAAAACCCTGTTGTAAGCCATTTTCTTTCCATCGGGTGAAAAAGAACACCAGCCTCCGTCAGGAAGCGGAAGTTCCTCTGATAGCCCGCCATTGATACTGGCAAGAAATAGTTGGCCTTTGAAATCGTTAAACGATTGTTTGCGCGAACGGTAAACAATTTGCTCGTTGTTTTTCCAGGTCATCACAATATTGTTGGGTCCCATTCGGTCCGAAACGTCATCGCGGCCAAGTGTTGCCGTATACGTCAATCGTTTGGGTGTACCCCCTTTGGCTGGCAACAACATGACTTCAGTACTTCCGTCGTATTGTCCCGTAAAGGCGATGTTTTTCCCATCGGGCGAAAAACGGGCAAATAGTTCAAATCCGTTGGCGTCATTGGTCAATTTGGTGGCTACACCTCCTGCAACATTAACTGTATACAGGTCACCAGCATAACTAAATACGACCTGATCACCATGAATTGCGGGAAACCGCATTAGCCGCATCTCCTCCTGGCTATTTCCTGCCAAAGCGAAAACAAACAATGCGACACACATCAACATCAGCTTTTTCATACAAAATATATTTGGTAAAACATAATTTAATTTATTGATTAACAAGCAATAAGTTCAATTTCGTGATCAAGATAAACAAGGTAAGCATGTATTGGTTTCTTAAATATTCCGGTAAGTGCTTCCCTATAATTGCGCATTTGTGCCAGGTGGTGCTGATCAGCCTGGCCGGTTTTATAATCCACCAAAATTACGCGATCTTCCAATTCTGACACCCTGTCGGGCCTGATAAGTTGCTTCCCGTTCCAACAAAGTTCACGTTCGATATACACCTTCGTTCCCGGGCGGAAACAGGGAGCTAGCAGGTCGTGACTAAGTATCTGTTGAAAAACCGGCTTCAGCATGCTGATTTCCTGTACATTGACAAACCCTTGCTGGCGATATTTCCCGAGCACGGCATCAAGGTCACTGTTAATTACAAGATCTGCCAGCATGCGGTGAATGAGCTTCCCTTTCAGGCGCGCTGCAGCCTCCTTGCCGATCGACAGGAGGCCTTGCTCAGGAACAACCAGCAAACGGTCTGTCCAACCGGATGAAATAAAGTGGAACGATTCGTCATGAACTTCCTCGGCGACTTTCCTTTTCTGCAAATCAGCACCGGCTTCTCCAAATCGATATACCAGCTCATCAGGCTGCCATAATCCCTGGTCTTTAATATAAGCGCTTAAAAAATAGTTCAGGTCAAATTTCTCCTTTTCCTTTTCTTCGTGTTTTGTAAGGATGTAGAGCCTTTCTGACGGTCTGGTCATCGCAACATAAATGATGTTCATCAGGTCGAGCTGTGTTTTCTCTTTTTCCTGCTCATGCAATCTTGCAAAACGCGAATATTTCAGGCTGGCGGTATTTTTTGCAAGGCCTACAGTAAGATCTCCCGGCTGCACTTCCGACAAGTTAACCCAAAAGTCCTTTTTGGTCGGTTTTGAAGCATCAAAATTGGCAAAGGCATAGATGACCACCGGAAACTCGAGGCCTTTGGCTTTGTGAATGGTCATAACCCTCACAGCATCAGTTTGATCAGGCACCCTGACAGAAGTTTTATATGCCGAATCATCCCAAAATTGAAGAAAGTCGCTCAGGCTTCCCCGCTGCTTGATCTGAAATTCATGCACGATTTCTAAAAAGAATTGAAGGTATGCATCGCCATTGCTGACAAAACCAAGCTTCCTGATTAACAACTCAGCAAGGTCGTAAAGGTTATGTTGAAATACATGCTGCAGCAGTGCTTCATTGTCATCGGGTTCAAGCATTTCGTGCAAAACTGTCATGAAGTCGGGTGATTTTTGCCGGGCCATCAGCTCCAGTCTTGTCATCCAATTCAAGCCTGCGGTGGGGATTGACTGTTCGAGGAAATAAACAAATTCAGTAAATGCAATTTTGTTGTCGTGCTTATCCATCAATTTGAGGCAGGCAAGCAATGTCTTCACCTGTGGTGATGAACCCACCAGCAACGATTCAGCTGAGATCACCGGAATTTGCTGTTGATTCAGGTATCGGGCAGTCTGTATACCATGCTCTGAGGCCCTGCACAGTATGGCAATATCCTTTAAACTGAAACCGTCGTTTAGGCATTCACCGATCAGCCCGCCAATCCGATCAAGCATGGTCTTTTCCTTTAGTTCACCATCGGCAGGTTGCAGAAATTCAACCTGAACCAAACCACTGGTATTACGGATAGATTTTTGCGTCACATGCGCATACACTTCCTGGTACGCTTCGGAAAGAAAATTTTTCGCAAAGGAAAAAAACCGGTTATTGAAATCGACGATTGCTGCAGCCGATCGGTAATTGGTTTCCAGGTTTCGCGGTTCATAATGCTGCTTCAGGCTTTGTTCGTACCCAAAGAGAATGGCGTTTTGCTCGGCTTTAAAGATGGAGGGCAGCATCAGAAACTGCTCTACTTCACCACTTCTGAAGCGATAGATGGCCTGTTTACCGTCGCCAACAACAAGGTTCATTTTACCTTGTGCAAGGGCATTGTCGATGAGTGGCAGGAAGTTATGCCATTGCAGCACCGAGGTGTCCTGAAACTCATCAATCAGGTAATGCTGGTATTTTTCGCCAAAACGCTCATACAGATAAGGCGCGGAGACCCCTGAGACCAGTTTCGAAATTCGTTTGTTGAATTCGGAGATGTGTACAAGGTTCTGCTCAGCCAACACTTCCTGTATACCACGCTGAATCTCACCCAGCAAAGCCATGGGGAAAACGTTGGGAAGAATCAGCCTGTAAAGGTTGTATGTTTCGAATGGCGATTCAAACTGCCTGGCGATCTTGTGCAACAGATCCTTCAACCTCGGCATGGCGCTTCCAATAGCTGCTTTTTGCGCTGGCAGCGCCTTGGCGTTCGACCAATCGTCCAGTTCAAGAAACCTGGGCCAGCTTTTCAACTCATAAGCACCTGCAATTTCGTTGTTTAAAAGCTTTTTATAGAATCCGGGAATTCCCGTGCTTTTACCAGTAATATCCTCAAATGCAATGCCATTTTGGGCCAAGGTTGCCAAGGAGGCTTCAGCCAACGCTTTCATGTTTTGTTCGAAAATGAGTATTTGGCTTTGCATCACCTTGATGGCCTCAAGGTAAGTGGCTTCATCAAATGCGGTCAGGCGATCAATTAGCTCCGGGTCTTCCTGGTCCTGAAGTTTACCGGCAAATTTTACCAATTCCCCTGCTACCATCCAGCCACTACCTTCATCCATGCGATAAAACATGAAATCGACGATAGCCCTGGTGATAAACGCATCGTACCCCACCCGGGCAAGTAACTTATCAACGGCTTGTAAGGTGATGGTGTTTTCTGCAATTTCAACTTCAAACAGGTACGGCAAACCGAGATCACGTGTAAAGGCCCGAACCAGTCGGTGAGTGAAGGCGTCGATGGTGCTGATGGAAAAGTCGCTGTAGTGATGAAGTATGGCCGTAAGCACAAGTGCTGCCCGCTCCCTGATAATCACCGGTTCGAGACCCGACTCAAGGCTAAGCTGACTGATAAGTGCATCGGTTGAGGCGCTGGCACCTTCAACCTTAGAATTTGCCAGGCGCGAAAGTGCAGCCACAACCCGCTGTTTCATCTCATTGGCCGCCTTGTTGGTAAAAGTTACACCTAAAATGTTGCGGTATAGCATGGGTGATTTAAGTACCAGCAACAAATATGCCTTTACGAGAGTGAAGGTTTTTCCAGAGCCTGCCGATGACTGATAAACGATAAAAGTCATCAGTGGATGAGCGTAAACTTACTGACCAGGGTGCCTGATGATGATTGCAAACGGATTACATAAGCGCCATCATTGAATTGATTTTGGGGCAATTGTATCGTCACGATCCTGCCTTGAACGGCTTCTGCTGGTGAAAGCCTGCCCTCAAGCATCAACTTACCACCAATATCGGTAATCGCATACCTCAGGGGTGAGTTTATACCTGCTGGTATTGTCACATTAATATAGGATTGTGCGGGGTTTGGAAATATTTTTGCGACCGTAGATGATTGGATATCAGGTACTGATACATTTACATCGCGCACCGAATCAAGATAGATGATGGCTTCTCCCAGAAACTCATCTACGGTAACTGTCATCAGCGGAAGCCCGAATTCCTTGCCGATCCACTTGTATTCGATATAATTTCGCTGTATCGGGAAACCCATGCCCAGCGAATCGAGGTAGAGGCTGTCGTATTCATCAACGGTCGATTTCAGTCTTAAAACCTCAAACTCACCATAAGGCGATTTCAGCACGCCCCATCCGTCCACTTCACTGATTCTGTTGCGGTCGACCATGATGTAACCCAGATCGGTAATTGACAGTTCGAGCAATGCGTTAACAGTATCCTGAAACGAAGTCGTCATTGGGAAGCGGTATAGCACATCCGGCGCATCGTATTTAAGGGGAACAGGTATGCCATTGAATACCAAACCCGTGCCCACATCACTGAAGGCTGAGGAAGTGCGGTTAAAATACTGGAATGCACTTTCTACGGGCAAGCCTGGAATGATGCCATTGGTATTGGCTTTGCGTGCCACATTTGCGCTTGTCAGAAAGAAAGGCCAGAATAGCACCGGTGTCTGAGTGACATTCAGGAAGGTGTCAACCTGCTGGCTGATGGCTTCAAGCCCGGTAAAATCCCAGACCAGGTTATCGCCAGTGCGCGAGAAATCGTAATTCTGTGTATTCAATGAGGTGCTCGAGCGTATGGTGTCGCCAGAGTAAGGCATATCGGAGTTCACAATGGTGATTTGTGCAAATGATTGATAACCAACGAGCAATATGCACACTAAAAGTAAAAGTAGTTGTTTCATATCAGGGACTTTTTTTGGTCTTTTTGGAATTCTTTTTGCGCTTGAACAGGCTCTCAAAAGTATCAAATTCCTGCTTATAGGAAATACCTACGCCCTGGGTGTAAGGGGCAATATTTTCGAATGAATTGCTATTGTACCAGGAGTTGACATTTGAATGGTTAAAGGCCTTCAGCCTGAGCCTGCCATCAGAGGTGATGAGGAAATTCACATCGATATCACCCACAATATTGCTGGCGTTTTGTGTAGGAACCCTGTTACCCATCACCCCAAAATTGCCATCGATGGTAATCCTGTCATTAAAGAGCTGGGTTGAAAGCGCCACTTCGAGTTCCTCGTTCGAAATCTTATCACCAGGTTTGTAGTGCAAACCTACATCGAAGTCTTTGCTTATTTTCGACAACCAACTACTCAGCTGATTTGATATTACATTGATGGACGAAGAACCAATGCCAACGTTATCACCCGACGAATAACTAAAACTTCCGAGCACGAGCAACGAAATCATTTGCTGTGTCATCATGGCATCATTGGTAGTATCGAGGGTCGAAAAAACCATCTGCCTGATATCCTCATCGGCGTTAGGAAGTACGATGCTGAACTTAATTGTCGGGTTAAACAGCTGCTGGGTCAGGTGAATGATGCAATCGACATTGATTCTGTTGCGCATGGAGGAAGTTGAGTCGATCACAAATCCCAACGAGCTCACAGAGGTTTTCACCCTGTATAAGCCTTTGATATCAATATCGGCATCATACGGGTCTCCGGTCCAGGAAATTCGTCCACCTTCGAGGAGCTCAAATTTCTTGCGTACAAGGTTCTCGAAAACGAAGTTAAACATCCCTGTTTTGACAATATAATCGCCCAGCAGCGAGAAATCCCCATTTGAATTGTAGCCGATTTTAAGGTTTCCATTTCCGGCCGATTCCAGGTTCCCCATATTATACGGAAGGAATATCTTCAGGTTGGCATCAGGCGTCACCACAGTTTCAAGATTGATGTTGTATTTATCCGTGTCCTGTCGTTTTGTAGCTACCACTTCAGTCTCCTTGATGCTGTCATTTGGGCTGTAGAAAATAATATAGTCACTTTCCCCTACTGAGGTTGTTGTGCTCAGTGGTATATAAATACTTGTGCCAGTGCGCGTTGTTGCAGCAATATTCATGAAAATATCGTTCAGCGGTCCTTTGATTAACACTTCTCCGTTAACCCTGGCCCCACCATAAAAAAGCTCATTCATGCTTTTATCGGTATTCATGGCGATAAAATCGCGTGGAGTAACGCGCACATCAAACCTGAAATTTTTCAGATAATCGTGGGTGATGGCGCCATTAACCATGGCCTTATTGCTCAGTGTATCAAACAATTCAAGCTTATCAATGATTATTTTTGTCGGGCTGATATCAAAATCATGCGACAATGAATAGGCCACATTCAGGTAATCGATCAGGAAACCTGTTCGTCTGAGGCTCAGTTTGCCAAGTAGTTCTGGCTTATCGGGTGTTCCCTTGATGGTAAACTCGCCAGAAGCAAGACCCTCAACCCTGCTTAAAATGCCTTTCATAAAAGGAGCAAGGGCTTTTATCCTGAAGTTATCCAATGCAAGCTCGAAATCGAGACTCTCTTTAGTTTTTGCAGGGTAATAAAATCCGCGCAGACTCAACATCCTGCTGGTGGCAATATTACCCACATTGATGAATTGTGCATTGAGGTATATGGACTGGTCTTTGTTGCTCCAGCTGCTGACAATGCGGGCATCACCCAGCTTCTCACCATTCATCTTCAATTTGGTCAGGAACAGGTTTGAGAAAAATGCCGGGCTGTTTGCCAGGTTGGCCAGCTGCATATTGCCCGAAATCACGCCATCAAGATCAACACCAAATCCGACCGTCAACAAATCGAAATTCGACAGGTCCCACTGGTTTAAATCAACATCCAGCGAATCAGACGTATCGACAGGCAGTCGACCATTCAGGGTAATATCCTGGTTACCAAGCGACAGCTTCAGGTCTTCGATGGAAGTATAATCCCTAGTGATTTCTACCTTGTTCCCCGGGCTGATTGACCATATGGAGTCGTTCACGATAAGGTCGGCATGGGTTATCTTGAGTTCGCCACCATATTCCTTTCCCGTATTAAAATAGCCCCTGATGTCGCCCCTGTTGCGAGAAACCAATGGTTCATCGTCCCAACCAAGTTGAAACGCAATGCTGTCGTTGCTCATGCTTGATGAAAACACTGGTTTATTGAGTCCAAGTGCTGTTGGATTATCGGCAGTGCTGTCCCTGAAAATGATTTCCGAACCATTCAGGCTGATGCCGGCATTCCAACGGTCGGTTGTCGTCTTTAGCACAACATCATTCATCTTGATGTTGTTGTAACCAAGCAGAGAAGCTGAAAAGGTGGTGTTCAGGCTGTAGTTTCTATTGGTAAATACACCGCTAAAGCTGGCATCGGGCGATAACATGAGTTCAGGTATAAACAGACGGCGAAGCACTGTGGTGTTTTTGAATTTCAGTGCAATGAAAAAATCCTGGCTAGCGAACTCATCAGAGGCAGGCTTCAGCATGGTAAAATTGACATACTGCCCGATAAACTGCCTGATTGATTCACCCATATGCCGATAATCAATAGTACCAGCCATTTCAAAGTCAAAGAAATCGCTGTTGATCTGAACCCTGCGTGGAAAATAAACGTCGCGTGATGAATTCAGCTCAAAATGTTGCATAATGTATGAACCACGACTATCCGTATACCTGGTATTATCGATCATGATCTGTCCCTGCATCTCATCGAGGTTCGAACCACTGAAGTTGGCATTGATAAAAGTCGATAGCACCATTACTGAATCATTCTTCAGTAGATTCAGCCTGTAGAGATTCGCAAATGGAATTTTCACATCAAAATTAAATTCAGGATTCTTTTCGCTGAAATCAGCCAGACCTGAAAAATCAAGCCGCAGTTTCCTGTCTTCGATGCCGAGCTTTCCATTGAATTTCATGTTCGAAAAGTCACCGCTCATGCGGATATCCCTGAAGGCATTGCCCAAAAAGATCATCGAACTGATTTTCCCATCCAGCTTTGCGCTGATGGTTTCGGCCTTAATACCTTGTCCATCAAGCCTCAAATCGAGGTTTAACTTATCTGGAGCATATTCGGTTTCGAACAAGGCGGATAAATCGAAGTTTCTTGCCCTCAGCTGTCCGTTGTAGAAAATCCTGCCAAGGTCATTTTTACGAACGAGTAAATCGGCAAACACATTACCCACTCCGGTGTTTATGTTGACATTGGCCAGAAAATCGTTGTAAAAACCGGTGTACTGACCATCGATATGAATTGTCCGCAATGCCTTTAGCTGATCAGGCAAAGGAAGCTGGCTGCCATCGAGGGGCATCTTGAAGCTGAGCAGATCATCAACATTGGTTTCCAGGTTGTTAATCTGTACGTCAGCATAGGTTTTGTACACATCAGGGAGTCCTTTAAGGCTCAGGTTGCCATCGAAAACAGTAGACTTGCCATAAGAAAAATGGAAGTTACGGGCAACAAGGTCACTAACCGGGCCACTTACAAAACCTGTGAAATCGATCCTGTCTTGCATCGGAATGAGCTCTTGTGCAAAATAGCCGATATCGGACATCATGACTGTGGATGGCTCAGCCTGTATGGTCATTTTCACCGAATCGATGAATTCGAGGTAAGCGCTGTAGTTGGGGTATTCGAACTTCAAGTCGCAATGAAGCTCAGATTCATTGGTCTGCATTTCGAGCGTGCGCATCTGCAATCCTGTCGATGAAAGGGTAACGCCTGCTGTAAGTTGCCTGAGCTCAATGCCGCAGGTATCAGTACCACTCAGTCGCCTGATGTCGCAGTTTACCGAATCGCCCACAATGGATACATCCGATAGATCAATGTTAATGTCACTGATATTGAGGTGTGCGTAATCCATACCTACCCCTCCGGGAACATCATAATGCTGATCCCAGTACCTGAATTTCGACTGTTTAATCTTCACTGAACCTATCTTGATCAGTGGCGGCTTCACCTTTTCAGCAGGGGCTCTGCTCGCTTCAGTAGTAGCATCGCTGCTGTCACTAAAATAGTCGATAACAAACTGCAGGTTTAGGTCCGGCTCATCCTCATAGCGAATCACTTGTACCTGAAGCTCGTCGAAGGTAAGGTTTGAAAAGGCAAGTTCGCGAAAAATGTTTGGGGAGGGCCTTAGCTTGATTTTTTCGGCCTTAAACATAACTGAGTCATGTCTGTCGTACACCACAAGCTGTTCAACCTTCAACGATAGGTCCAGGTCGACAAAAAAACCACCAACATAGATGGTTGTATTCAGTTTCTTCGAAAGATAGCTAGCCGCTGACCGGGCTGCAAAAGTTTGGATAAAAGGATCTTTCAGGGCTGCGTAAAACCCAACCGGAATGGCCAGCGCAACCATGATAAAGATGAGGATAATATCCCTGACCCTTTTTTTGATACCTTTGCTCCTTTCAAATAATCACTTATGTGCGCATATATTCTTGGTATCGAATCATCCTGTGACGACACATCTGCCGCGGTGCTGCACGATACCCATGTCCTTGCCAATGTGATTGCTAATCAGCAGGTGCACGAAAAATTCGGGGGTGTCGTACCTGAACTTGCTTCCAGGGCTCACCAGCAAAATATCATTCCGGTTATTGATACCGCCTTAAAGGTAGCAAATATAGATAAAAAACAACTCAATGCAGTGGCATATACACGTGGTCCGGGATTATTGGGATCACTGTTGGTGGGCTCTTCCTTTGCAAAATCTTTTGCATTAACACTAGGAATTCCGCTCATCGAAACAGACCATATGGAGTCACATATCCTGGCTCATTTTCTGCGCGACGATGAAGTAAGGCCCATTCCGACATTTCCGTTTTTATGCCTCACGGTTTCGGGTGGTCACACGCAGATTGTGAAGGTGAATAATTACTTCGATATGGAAATCATCGGAAAAACCATCGATGATGCTGCCGGTGAAACATTCGACAAAGCGGCAAAAATCATGGATCTTCCGTATCCGGGCGGTCCACTGATTGATAAGCTGGCCAAAGATGGTGACCCTTCGAAATTCAGCTTTTCGGAACCCAATATTCCTGGACTTGATTATAGTTTCAGCGGACTAAAAACGAGTATTTTATATTTTTTGAGAGACCGGCTCAGGGAGGATAACACCTTCATTCAAACAAACAAAGCCGATCTCTGCGCATCAATTCAGCATACCATTATCAACATCCTGATGAAGAAGTTGGTCAGGGCAAGTCAGCAAACAGGCATCAGTCAGGTAGCTATTGCCGGCGGAGTTTCCGCCAACTCGGGACTGAGACAAGCCATGATGGCCATGGAACAAAAGCTCGGCTGGCAGGTCTATATTCCGAAAATGAGCTACAGCACTGACAATGCGGCGATGATCGCTGCCAGCGGTTACTTTAAGTACATCGAGAAAATGTTTGCTTCACAGGAACTGACACCTTATGCCAGACAAAGCAGCCGGTAATCTATGCCCAACTACCTAATTACTAAAGCATGATGAGCCAGATGAAATGGGAAAAGTTACTATCGGTGAAACGATTTGCTTCATCAGGAAGTCAATCGGACATCCGTAGTCAATTTCAGCGCGACTATGACAGGATTGTGTTTTCCAGTCCGTTTCGCCGGCTTCAGGACAAGACACAGGTCTTTCCGCTTCCGGGAAGCGTGTTTGTTCACAACAGGCTCACCCACAGCCTCGAAGTAGCCAGCGTGGGACGGTCAATCGCACGATCGGTGGCTCAAAAAATCAACTCACGGGAAATTAGCGGAAACAAGGAACTGATCAACGAAATTGACTCGATCGTATCGGCAGCCTGCCTTGCCCACGACCTTGGAAATCCACCGTTTGGCCATTCAGGCGAAAAAGCCATCAGCAGCTATTTCACTGAAGGCAAAGGAAGTCAGCTCAAGGCTTCGTTGCTGCCTGAGCAATGGTCCGATCTCATCGCTTTTGAAGGGAATGCCAATGCTTTCCGCATCCTAACTCACCAGTTTAATGGCAGGCGGAAAGGTGGATTCTCGTTAACCTACGCCAGCCTGGCCGCAGGCGTGAAATACCCTTATCCTTCGTTTGGTCATGAGCAACGTAAAAAATATGGCATCTTCTACTCCGAGCTCGAAACCTTCCGGCAAATTGCCGAGGAATGTGGCTTGATCTGTATTGACGATACGGCGAAGCGCTATGCCAGACATCCGCTGGTGTATCTGGTTGAGGCAGCTGATGACATCAGCTACCTGGTCATGGACATTGAAGATGCCCACAAACTTGGAATTTTGAAAACCGAAGAAACAGAAAGCCTCTTGCTTTCGTTCTTTGATCCAATAGATAACAGTGATGCACTCAAGTATAAATCAAGCATTTACAACGAAGTAACCGACACCAACGAACGGATTGCATTTTTACGGGCAACCGTGATCAACCTGCTGGTGCAGCAGGTGAGCGAAATCTTCATGCAGCATTATGAAGCCATCATGTCGGGCAGTTTTATGAGCAACCTGGTATCGCAACTTGGCGGACACTATCAGCTGGCACTCGACAACTGTCGAAAACGCTCTGTAAAGCTTATCTACAACCATCCCGAAGTAGTAAAAATTGAACTCACCGGCTTTAACGTTCTTGGAACGCTTATCGATGAATTCACCGATGCAGTTTTGCATCCTGAAAAGACCTACAATAAAAAGCTGTTGTCGCTGTTGCCAGAACAGTTTGCAACAACGGCGGACGACACCTACCAGCGTGTGCAATCGGTACTCGACTTTGTTTCGGGCATGACGGATTTATACGCCATGCAGTTGTATAAAAATCTGCGCGGAATAACCTGATACTCCGCGCATATCACTATTTATAACAAGATTTATAGCACTTATGCCTAGCAGTTTTCAATTGCTTTTAGCGCTGCAGGATAATCGGGTTCCTGCACAATTTCGGGCACCTGTTCACAATACCTGACATGTCCGCTTTCGTCGAGCACCACAACAGCCCTTGAATGCAGGCCTGCGAGAGGGCCATTCATGATAGTAACACCATAGGTTGCACCAAAGTTGCCGTCGCGGAAGTCTGAGGCTGAAACAACCTTGTCGAGACCTTCGGTCACACAGAAGCGCTTGTGTGCAAATGGCAGGTCTTTTGAAACGCAGACCACCACTGTGTTTTCGAGTTTTGAAGCTTCAGCATTGAATTTTCTCACCGAAGCCGCACACACCTCAGTGTCGAGACTGGGAAAAATGTTGAGGACGGCTTTTTTTCCTGCAAGATGCGAGAGATTCATTTCGCTCAGGTCAGTCTTTACCAGCTTGAAATCAGGCGCTTTTTGGCCGTTTTCTGGTAGTTTTCCGCTGGTTTCGATGCTGTTTCCTTTAAGGGTAATTGTTGACATAATGATTCGCTTTAAATTGTGGTAATTGTTAATCAGGTTTGGAAGGCTCAAAGAGTGTGCCGAAAAAGCCCTGTGGCAGTAAAATCCGTTCACTTTGAGTTTGTCGTTTTGCACGACTGACAAAAGTAAGCACGAAATTTTGCGGCCCACTTTGTGCTCCGACAACATTCGCGGCTTGTCTGGCTAAAAGATATTGTAGGCGAACCTGAGCTGAAAAGTTGTACCGGAGCTGAGTTTTGAATAGTACTGATCGGTGGAACCATAAGACTTGAAAACCGATTCTTTTCTGGCGTTTAACAGGTTGTCAACCTTTAAGCCAATTTGGAATTTATTGCTTTCGCCCAGGCTTTTATTCAGGTTCAGGTTTAGGCTGTTAAAAGGTTTTGAATAGATATCCGGACGATCAGCGATGCCAACAATCTGCAGGGTTTCGCCTTGCACATTGTAGTAAAGCCCCCCTTCGAATCCTTTCCAGAATCCCTTTTCACCGCCGTCATAGGACAAGCCGACATTAATCAGGTATGGGGCTTGTCCGGCCATATCGCGCGACTGGCCAACAGTTTGACCGGTCCGTGCATTATCGACACGCGATTCATATTCTGTCTTACTCAGCTTGATACTCGATTGTGTCAAGGTAATATTGGCGGTTACGGATATATTCCTGACACTTTGGCTTAATTGGGACAGGCTTTGCCTCATTTCAAACTCGGCACCCAACACCTTGCCATCACCAACGTTTCTTGGTTGAAACGCACCAATCAATGTTACATACTGTACAAGCTCGATCGGATTGGTGAATTGCTTGTAAAACGCGCTCAGTGAAAGGGTTTGGGCGTTTCGTTGAAAGAGTTCCCAACGTAAGTCAATATTCAGAATATCAGCACTCTTTAAGTTACCATCCCAATAAACCTTGCCTTCGATGTCGTTGGCATCACGAAATAAGCCGCCAACAAAGGTGTGACCTGTGATCGGGTCAAAAATCTCGGCATAGGATAATTCCTTAAACGAAGGCCTTGCAATGGTTTTCGCAAAGGAGAATCGCAGGTTTTGATTTTCAGAAAGCCCATAAATCAGGTTAACGGATGGAAAAAAGTTAACATCGTCGAGCACCTTATCGTTGTTAAGCACATTATTGCCAAGCTGGTCCTGTCCGGTATAGCGCTGAACATAGTTTTCCATTCTCACGCCAACAACTGTTTTCAGGCGGCTCAACAGGTTTATTTCGGTGGAAATGTAGGCAGCGGCGTTGCTTGTGTTGGCATCAAACTGGTTTGGGTTTGTAGGCACAAATGGCGCCTCGTAAGTAGTTCCTTTGCTCACATTTCCGTTCATAGGCCATAGGTTATCGGGAAAGAAAAGCTCGTCAGGATTTCCTGTCAAGTCCACATTGCGGATATTGAGCGCATAATTCAAAATGCTGAACTCACGTCTTTTATAAGTGTATGCTCCTCCAAACAACAACTTGGCTCCCTGTCCATTGAATGTATAATCCTTGGTCAGGTTAAGAACGCCGGCTACATTTTTTTCTTTCAAATTTCGCCAGATACGCTCCGGAAAACCCGATTCAGTGCTGATGGCGTAGCTTCCATTGCGGTCCTCATAGCGGGTGAACCGGATATCAGGGTCTTCCATCTTTGAAAACGTAGGTGAAAGTTTCCATTCCACCTGCCATTTATCGCCATCGAAATAATGATTTCCACTCAGCAGCAGATTCGTCAGTGAGCGTTGACCATACTCAAGGTTGTGTTGAAAACCATGGAAGGTAGATCCCTGGTTTGTTTTTTCATAATCAAAAATACCGGCTTTTGATTCACCGTTTTGCAGGTGCAACAGGTTCAGTTTGTATTTGGCATGTTTGGTTTTAACAGCAAGGCCGGCCATTCCGCTAAGCAACACATCGCTTGAGCCGAAGTCGCCTTTACGAAACTCACGTCTGTCCATTTCAGTCACATCTGGATCAGCCGATAATCCATAACGGCCATATTCGGCCTGTTTGAAATAGGTTGTTTTGTATTTGTATGAGAAAGCTACATTATATCCCCAGGTGGCTTTCTTTGCTGTAAACTGGTTTCCCAGCGAGGCGCCCATGCTGTAATCAATGAAATTCTGCTCACGTTTTGCAGCAAGTGTCGGGTTAAAGCCTTCCAGAATCTGGCGGTAGCGAACTCCTTTTTCGCCATTAGGGTCAGCAATGACCTCTGAGAACAAAGGGATGTTTGATGTAGCAGGTATTTTGCGTGAGCCATCATCGAATCCAAGAAAATCAGTTTTACCACCATTATAGGTCAGGTAATTGCTATTCAGGTGCATATCGGGGTTGTAGCCTAGACTCATCGTAACATTCGCCTTTTTTTGTTCAGGAAAATCCTTTGTGGCAATATCGACAACCCCACCGGTGAAATCTGCCGGCAAATCGGCGGTGAATGTTTTCAGCACAATAATGTTATCAATCACATTGGTCGGAAAAATATCCATTTGCAGGGTGTTCCTGTCGGGGTCAAGTCCCGGAATATCCATTCCATTGAGGGTTGCTTTGGTGTACCTGTCGCCAAGCCCCCTGACATACACATATTTACCACCTTCGACTGATACGCCGGGGACACGTTTCATTGACGAGGCTGCATCAGAATCACCTATCTTCCGGAAGTTAGCTGCAGAGATGCCATCGATCAGGTTTGCTGATTTCTTTTTTACTGTGAGCAAGGCCTCTTCAGAATTTCGAATCATCTCGGCACTTACAACGACTTCTGCCAGCTCAAAATCGGCATCTTTAAGCCTAAGGTTATCGAGCAGGCTTACCTTGTCGGCTTCAGCCTTCAGGCCTTTAATATTGATTGTTTCATAAGAAATAAATGAGACCCTGAGGTTGTAGGTCCCGGGAGCAATACTCAGGCTGAACTTACCATCGAAGTCGGTCATGGCGCCAGTAGTAGTGCCTTCAACAAATACCGTAACACCCGGAAGGGGTTCACCGGTGGCATCCTCATACACAGTCCCCCTGATCGTAGCCTGTTGGGCAAAGAGGGGCGTGAATGCCATAAATATGAAACAAAATGAAATGGTTATGATGAATGATCTAAACATGATGATGATTTGCAAAATTTTTGCAAAGGTCAGGCATATCTCCCGGAATCATTTTACCTGAATATTATATCAATGTTAAGTTAATGTTTAACAAAAAAGGCCACTGGTAAAACCAGTGACCTTTGCACTATCCATCATCATCATATCTTTAGAATCCGGTCAGTTCACCGGCCTGCGAGGCCCAGGTCCAGCCAAATACGCTTGCATTCACACCAACGGTGTTGGCTCCGGGAGCAACATTTGTGGCATGAACATCGGTTCCGCCATGGAAAACAAGGGTCATATCTGTTACACCAGCAGGAAGACTTACCTGCAGGTTGTTGAAAGTCAGGATGCCATTTTGGAAGTTGTCGTTTGTTTCGGTACCCGAAAGGGACAAATCGCCACGCCCATTTGCAGGATCAGCAAAGTTAAAGAAGTAGATATTTTCGAAGCTGCCACGCGCACCATCCCTGAAATCGCCAAGCTGTGAAGCAGGATTTCCTTTAATAGTACCATTTTTCACAATGTTTCCGGCATTATAAGCGCCTTCTGGTCCGTCAATTTCAAGTGAGTGATCGGTGTTAGGTCCGCAAAGAACTGCAAAGTTATCAAGGGTACCTCCCCAGGCCTGGTCGGTATCAAAACCATCGTCACCCGCATTCCATACAATGGCATTGCTGACATTTACTGTGCCGCCGAAGAATTCAACGCCATCATCCTGGTTTGCCACAATCTCGATGTTATTGATCACTGTTCCCGAACCAACACCACCCAGGGTAAGGCCGTTGATCTCATTTCCTTCGCCAATGTTGGCACCGCCATGACGAATTGACACATAGCGGATAACTCCAGAGTTATCATCGCTGACAGTGCCGCCATACAGTCCATTCTGATCTGAAGGAGGAATACCTTCAATCTGTACTGACTCAGCAGCAGCTGAAATCGGCGCTTTTCCGAGTATAAGCAGGCCTCCCCATAACCCATTGAAATTTGGATCGAGGTTTGGACTGGTAATTTCGCCTGGAGCAATTTCATCGGCTACAGAAGTGAAAATGATGGGGGCTTCTGCTGTACCTTCAGCCATCAGCTTCGCTCCGCGGGCGATCAACAAAGCCGTTGCATTGGCACCGGTTCCGGCTTCCCCTTTAACAACAACACCCGGCTCAATGGTGAGGGTTACACCATTTAAAACCGCAATACGGCTTTGCAGCACATATGTTTTACCAGCCATCCAGGTGGTGTTTTCAGAGATGTTGCTGTTGATATAGAATGTTGTCTGCTCAAGTTCAACACTGATCACTGCCGTTGAAGTGGTTGTGTTAGCTTTATCATCGGTGATGGTGAGTTCAACCGAACCGGCACCCGTTTGTGTTCCGGCTGTGAAAAGCACAACGACTTTTCCCGAAGTTGCTCCTGCAACACCATCAGTTTTGATTGATGCGGTTCCGTTTGTGGCGCTTACTGTTGCTGACTTAAAACCAGCATCCGCTGTATAATCAAAGGATATATCGGCAGATGTGCCAACTTTCACAACCTGGCTTGCAGGAGGGGTAATGGCAGGAGGATTCAAAGAAGGAGAGTCACTTTTTTTACAGGCACTGAAGAGAGCCAGTGTGACCACAGTTGCATACAAGAAGAATTTTTTCATGGAATTTTTGTTTATGTTAAAATTTCGGTGCAAAATTGCTCATTCCATTGCATGCAGCTATTTAACAAGGTTTTACCAAAATGTTAAGTTTACCTTATCCATTATAAAACTGGCTTGCTGACATAAAACCTCCTCAGAAACAATGAGCTGGCGGGTAAAAAAACATAAGGTGCACACCCCTTTTCAACCTCGAATCATGTTAAGTAAAAGTAAAGATTCGTCAGTTGGGTTTTATTATGGCAGCATAGCAGCAATTATCCGATTATGCCCATCTCTTTCATCAGCCAGGTAGCATTTCGGTTCACCGCCACACCTTTTCTGATGGTATAATCAAAGACTAGACGCCCATCAACGATCTGACTTTCAAAGCAATAGTTTATATACTTATCAGGTGAATCGCTTTCCAGTTCACTGAGTTTCAAATCGTGTGTAGCCACAACAGTGAGGGCGTTCAATGTTGAAAGCTTTTTCAGCAGTGCCAGTGTCCCAGTGTATTTATCAGCAGAATTGGTTCCCCTCAGCACCTCATCAAGCAATATTAAACTGTGCTCACTTGCGGATGCTTTCTCCAGTATCCACTGAATTTGCTTGAGCTCATGCAGAAATAGGGAAGTGTTTTCGTGCAGCGAATCGGACTGCCGCAGCGAGCTCAACACCAGGCATGGTTTCCAGCAAAACGACGTTGCACAAACAGGAGCACCGGCCTGTGCAAGAATTACGTTGACACCCAGTGTACGCAGATAGGTACTTTTACCCGACATATTGCTTCCGGTAACCAATTGAACCCTTGCGTCTTGGACTAATTCTGCCTTATTCACAATCCGCTGGCTAGCCGGAATCAGTGGGTGTCCCAAAGCTGTTGCTCTGATGTTCTCATCTTCTGACATCGCTGGGAAAACATAGCCGTCATTGTTGAAACCAAACTGCCCAAAACTGATCAGTACCTCAATCTCTCCCACCATTTCCAGCCATTCGTTTATATGCGGTGTGTTGGTCTTTTTCCACTTTTCGTAGGCCCTCGCGATGTGAATATCAGACAGAAATGACATATTTCCCAAAGCAAACAGGACCATATTGTTTCTCCAATCAAACCATTCGGCCACAGCAGAAAGCCTTACAAACTGCCTTGAGGCCTGCATGGCATTGCCTTGTATTTTTTCAAGCACTACTCCACGTATGGATAAGTCCGAAAAATCACGCAGCACCTCAGCATAGCATTCAAATGACTGTTTCTGTCCGCTTACCTCTTCGCCCAGCAAAGTCACCTTCTTTGCCTGGCTGAAGGCAAGTAACATATTCAAAGCTCCACTTACCATCAGCAACGAATAGTTTCCTGTGATGATACCTGCGAAAAGCGAAAGGAAGAAGACAGCCGGAAAGACAAATGCAGCCCAGTAAAACAGCTGTGTCGAAAAGAAATATTTTGGAACCCCACTCCGTAATTTCATTTCCATAAAACCCGGTTTTTCATACACCAGGCCAAGTTTGGTCATGGTATCGAAATTGAAACGGGTTTCCTTTCCCATCTGCCGGATGGCGGCCTGATGATCTGTGATATTCTTATAAACAGGTTTCGTGCTTACCAGGCTATCAGCAAGTTGTTTCCTGCCAAAACCTGTTGTACATCGATTCAGGTAATGAAACAGGCTGTTTTGTCCAAAAAGATCAAGGTCGTCGCCAAACGGCAGCTTTGCAGAAAACCCGGCGCCATTGTCAAAACGTGATGATTTCCAGTGAAGCACACTGAGCTCATTCTCAAAAAGTTTGAGCTTCATATTTTTATATGACAGCGTCTTGAATAATTCCTGGTGCCTGATTACCAGAAACACCATTGCAACGCCAAATAGCAAGGCAAGGGCCAATGCCCATGAATGCCTGCTGATAGCAAAAAGGTATACACTTCCTACCATTAACAAAAAGCTAAGCAGCCTGAGCAAGGAGAATACGCGTGTTTGTTTCTGCAGTCTGTTAGTGGCTAACTGAAGCTGCATGATGCTGTCAGCATAAAAAGCGTCTGCGGTCCGGTTCAAAGATATATTATTTTAAACATTTGACCATAAATTCATTAACGGTATTGATGTATTCTTCAGGCGATTCAAGGTGGTGCATATGTGATGCCCCTTTAAACACTTTCAATGCTGCACCCGGTGTATGCAACTGGTAGTACCTGCATGTTTGGGGTGTAGCTTCATCAAATTCGCCACAGGTATACAACACAGGCACCTCAATGGCTTCAACCTTAAGCGACAAATCAAGTGAAAACAAGGTGCCTCTCACGGTAAATTCGCTTGGCCCCCACATATGGTTATACAGTTTGTTGTTCATTTTGGCAAAGGTACTCTGCAAGCAATCAGGCCAGGTTTCAAGGCGACACAAATGATTACGGTAAAATGCAGTCATTGCATCCTGATAAGCCTGAGTTTCAAAATCACCATGCTTTTCTGCACGCTCAACTTCCTGCACCAACTGCGGAGGCATCATTTCCAACAGCTTGCGCTGATCATCGATCCACCATTGTGCCTGCAGCATTGGGGCTGACAAAACCATTGCTTTCAGTCCCGGCAATTGCTTACGAAAAGCAAACATTGCAGCAATGGTTGTTCCCCAGCTTTGTCCCAGCAATACAAATTCGCGAAAACCCAGGTGAACGATTAACTGCCGAAGTTCTCTGACAAAACGGCCGGCTTCCCATAATGCCGGATCATCTGGCCGCTCGCTGAAACCACAGCCCAGCTGGTCATAAAAAACAACAGGACGTGAATCAGCTAACTTTTCAAGTGGCAACAGGTAATCGTGCGATGCGCCCGGGCCTCCATGAATCACGATCAATGGCACTCCCTGCTTTTCAGCTCCAATAACCTTATACCAGATGTTGCCGCCATGCACAGCCACGTATTGCCCCTCAAGGATTTGATCTTCGGCTCCCATATTTTCGTGTTTAAAATGCCATACAAAGTTACCCTTTCGCCTCAATCAGGATGATATCCTGGTCAGGACCCTGCTATTTTTTGAATTTTTTAACAGGATGGACTACCTTCGCAGCCTATGGAAGCCGATAAAACTAAATGGAACGAAAGGCATGGATGTAAAACGGGACATCATGCTCCTGACAACTACCTGATTAAAAATTTATCACGGCTAAAGCCGGGTCACGCACTCGATTTGGCCTGCGGAAGGGGCAGGAATGCCTTTTACCTGGCTGAAAATGGTTTTCAGGTAACAGCGGCCGACATCTCCGACACAGGGCTTAATGTGCTGGCAAAGGAAGCGCTCAAACGCGGGCTTGAAATCAGGTGTTGTGAGGCTGACTTTGACCTTGCTGATCATTTGTTTCCATTGCATTCATTCGACACAGTTATCATAATCAATTTTAAGCCTGCTGTAAAATTGCTCCGCATGCTACCTTCGCTTCTGACCAGCAATGGTACATTGCTCTGGTGCAGCTACAATAACCTGCAAGCCGAAATCTCAGGATTTCCCATTGACCTGGCACTTAATGAGTCAGAATTTTCATCCGGATTCAATGGGCTAAACTTATTGGACTACAGTCGTTTCGAAGATGAGACAGGCTTCAGGGATGGGTATCTTTTTATTGGTAGTCAGGCTTTTCGATGAATCATTGCTATAATTTTGATCCTGGCTGAGTGAATAGCTGTATTTTCGTAATTCAAATTCTTAAAAACGCGGAGATGAAATTTTTTAACACACTGCTTTGGCTATTATTGATTGTGCCTTTTGGTTTAATGGCACAATGGAGTACAGATCCAAACGTAAACAACATAATTTGTAGTCTCGGAGGCGAGCAAGCCATCCCAAAAATTGTTACCTGTCCGAACGGAGATACGTATATTGGATATTTCTCAAACGAAGGTGGTAATTATAACATCAGGTTACAGCGCCTGAATAACCAAGGGGTAGCCATGTGGGCTGCCGATGGTCTGTTGATCAGCAACAACCAGTCTGACACCTGGTTGACCGACTGGGACATGACATGCGACAATACCAGTTATGCCATCCTGACCTGGCAGGACATTCGCAATGGAGGCAACAACGCCTATGCCTATCGCATCGCCCCCGATGGTAGTTTCGCCTGGGGAGCCAACGGCATTGCCTTGTCGAATAACGGCGCTTTCAATGCCTCACCAAAAGTCACCGTAACGGCAGCTAACAATGCCGTTTTTGCCTGGCAGTCGGACAATGTTGTGATCATGCAGAAAATCAATCCTGCCGGCGCTGTGCAATGGGGAGCCAATGGCATCACCCTCAGCTCATCGAACAGATACACCTGGCCACAGCTTTTACCAGTAGGTACTGATGATGTGATCCTCAAGCTTTTTGAAGACAGCGGTCCGGTGAATGCCCCAACACGATATGTGCTGGCTAAGCGCTTTAACAGCAGTGGCGCACCGGTTTGGTCGAATTTTACCACAGTGTCGAACGCAGGAGGCATTTCTGCCTGGACGCAGATATTTCCATTTATCAATGATGGAAGCGATGGCTTTTATATGGCCTGGCACGATGACCGCGACAACAATCAGCGGGCCTCTGTCTACGTGCAGCATGTGAATTCCTCAGGTGTGGTGCAATACACAGCCAATGGAGTAGAAGCATCTACTGCTTCTTCCGAAAACCATTATTATCCCGAACTGGCTTTGCCCGAAGGATCAACGGATATTTATGTGTATTGGAGTGAGCAAAACGGCAACCAGAATCAGTGGGGCCTGTACGGACAAAAACTGAACGCATCCGGAACAAGGTCGTGGGGTAATAGCGGAAGGATTTTCATCCCGGTTTCAGGAACCCAGGTATTGCCCATTGCTGCAAGACGTTCACCTGATGATATGGTTGTTTTTTACGAAGAATTTTCATCAGTGATGAACTCAGGCATCAAGGCCATGAGGATCAATACTGACGGAACATTTATCTGGTCGCCTACCTCAGCTTATGTGAGTTCACTGCAGTCAGAAAAAGGAAAAATTGTTGCCAGTGAGTTCGACAACAACCAATGGATACTGGCCTGGGAGGACAGCCGGGCAGGCAACCGGGATATATATGCCCAGAACATTCAGCTAACAGGCGAGTTGGGGCCATACAATGCAGAGTACGGTTTTATCGAAGGCACTGTCACCCTCAACGGTGGTTCTGGTAATGTTATGCAAACGCTGATCACTGCCGGTGATTTCACAACGCACCCCAATGCGTCAGGTTTTTATTCGATAGAGGTTCAAACAGGCACATACGCTGTTACCGCCTCGCTGGCAGGATATTATTCTGAAACAGTTCAGGATGTTGTTGTCGTTGTGGACCAGACAACGCCCGGTGTCGACTTTCTGCTTGAGCCCATCCCAACAATCGGTTACATTGAGGGCACTGTTAGCCTTCAGGGCGGATCCGGCAATGTCACCGAGGTGGATGTGAGGGCAGGAAACACCCATGCTCAGCCTGATGCAACGGGTTATTACACCATGGAGCTCGGTGTTGGTTCGTGGGATGTTGAAGCAAGCCTCGACGGATATTACACTTCGGTACTTGCCAATGTGATTGTTGAGCCGGGACTCATGACTTCTGATGTCGACTTTACCCTTGTGCCACTACCTCCAACCGGCTTTATCGAAGGCCATGTGACCCTAAATGGCGGTTCAGGCTCGCTGACAAGTGTGCTGGTTACTGCCGGTGATTTTACCACGCATCCCGATAACACCGGCTACTATCTGCTCGAATGTGAGCCTGGTACATATAATGTCACCGCCAGTTTAAACGGATATGTGCCTCAGACAATCGAAGATGTGGTAGTCTTGCTCGACCAGACAACCACTGGTATTGATTTTAGCCTGGAAGTATCGCTTACGACAGGGTTTATCGAAGGTATGGTAACCCTGGTGGATGGCATTGCTGACCCCACACTGACCACCATCACCACAGGATTGTATTCAACTTTTGCTGATGAAACCGGCTATTACCTGCTTCCTGCCGAAGCAGGCACCTACGATGTGGAAGCCTATAACCCTTATACCGACAATCAGCTCATTGAGTCGGTCACTGTGGTTGCCGGGGAAACAACACCCGACATTGATTTCACCTTGCATGTGAACAAGGCTGATATGATTTGCAGGGCCTTCGACTCTGATGGCAACATTTTACACCAGGTTGAGGTAACCATTGTTGGACCCGACAGCACCTTTTCCGGTGTCATTGAGCAGGATTCGCTGGTGTTTTACCATATAGCCTATGGGAATTACTCAGGGCAGGCTAGCTACCTGACTCATTCAGCCGATGCAGCAGCAACCATTGCCGGCGATCAGCATGAATTGATCTTCAATTTCCTTACGGTTGGCATCCAGCATCAGGAAAGCCTGAAAAGACTCGCTGTTGTTCCAAATCCTGTTAGTGATGCAAGCCGGCTGATCGTAGAAGCAGAACGCCCGGAAATTCTTTCAGGCAAGCTTTATAACAGCTTTGGGAACCTTGTTGCAGATTTGGGAAACATCAGGTTTCAGGCAGGGCAGAATGCCCTTTTGCTGAATGCATTGTTTAATTACCAGCAGTTTCCCTCGGGAATCTACGTTTTTGAGCTGACAGGACAGCACAGGACCTACAGCATGAAGTTATTGATGAAATGATCTGAATACCATGATATTGCCGTTTTATCATTGAAGATCATCTGACTTTTACAGAGAGCCGTTTCATCGAAAGGAGCGGCTTTTTGTAAATTAGCGGGTCCTTGTTTTGTTCAGGCCTGTCGCGGGTCGCGCTTCATAGGCATGCGGGCCATCTTTTCAACCTCCATCATCGGGTAGCCAAACTCTTCAACAATTCTACCCAGCAGCAAGTACGTTCCTGGTCCCTGAAACCGGTACTGCTGAAGCGATTGCGGAAAGTGCACCGTATCGAAAAACTCGCCCGTATGGTCAATGAAGGTACCGAAATGCATCAGCTCACCCTTCACCGTGCGTACATATTTGATGGTAACCAGTTGGCCCAGCATCCTCAGCCTCTGCCCCACCCTGCCAAGCATTTCGTTGGCCAGGGCTTCGCCCCTGAACCCGGTCACCAGCAAATCGAAATGCGTTTGCGACACCGGAAATCCAAGCAACTCAATCTCATCATAGGCATCCTCAATGGTCTGCGACTCAAATTTCGGAAGGCTGTAGCTTCGGGCAGCTTCCCGAAAAAGCAGGGCGGGCTTGTCGGTATTGTGGCTCTTTTTCCGGTACAGGTGGGCCTCCCACAGCAATCCGGGCTTTGGCTGGCCAGTGAAGGCAAAGGCCCCTGCCCTGATCAGCAGGATTAATTGTTCCATGCCAGGTTTCACGCGATCGATGAAATCGTGCAGGTTCTCGTACTGCCCATGCCGTTTCCGCTCGTCAACAATGGTGCTGGCAAAATCACTCTCCAGGCCCGAAAGATGCACAAAACCAATATAAATGGTAGTTCCATTGATGCTTGTGTTATATGCACTGTTGTTTACACAAGGCAGGTGTATCTGTCCGCCCTGCCGCCTGGCTTCATTGAAATAGACCCAGGTATGGTAAAAACCACCAAAATTATTGATCACAGCTACCTGAAATTCAAGCGGGTAATGGGCCTTCAGGTAGAGACTCTGGAAACTCTCCACGGCATAGGAAGCCGAGTGTGCCTTTGAGAAGGAGTAGCCGGCAAACGATTCAATCTGCCGCCACACCTCTTTGGTGATTTCTTCAGGATATCCCCTTTCGTTGCAGTTATTAAAAAAGCGCCCGACAATTTCTTCAAACTCATTCTTTCTGCGTTTTTTACCACTCATGATGCGGCGAAGCACATCGGCATCGGCCAGGTCGAGGCCTGCAAAATGGTGGCACACCTTGAGTACATCTTCCTGGTAAACCATCACGCCATAGGTTTCTTTCAGCTGGGCTTCCATCACCGGATGGATGTAGCTGAAGCCATCGGGGTGATGAAAACGGTAAATGTACTCGCGCATCATGCCCGATTTTGCCACTCCCGGACGAATAATGGAACTGGCCGCAACAAGACTCAGGTAATTGTCGCAGCGCAACTTACGCAGCAATCCGCGCATGGCCGGGCTCTCAATATAAAAGCAGCCATTGGTTTCGGCGCGCTTGAGTTGGGCTTTCACCCTGACATCCTGTTTAAACAACTGCACCTGGTGCACATCAACGCTGACATTGCGGTTTTCGCGGATGATGTCGGCAGCTTCCTTGATGTGCCCGATGCCGCGCTGGCTCAGGATATCGAGTTTCTCATAGCCAAGTTCCTCCGAAACATACATATCCCATTGTGTGGTAAGAAATCCTTTAGGAGGCATGTCGAGGGCCACATAATTGGTGATGGGTTCTTCGGAAATGAGAATTCCTCCTGCGTGTATGCTGCGCTGGTTGGGGAAGTCGACAATTTGCTGGGCCAGCTCATGGATGTGGCGGGTGAGGTGATTCAGCGTATGATAGCGCCTGGGGTCGCTCACCAGCTCATCGATTTCGTTTTTGGGAAGGCCGTGCACCTTGCCCAGCTCGCGGTATATCGACTTTCCACGAAAGGTGGAGATGGTACCGAGCAGGGCGGTGTGTTTGTGGCCGTAACGCTTGAAGATGTAGTCGATCACCTCATCGCGGTCTTTCCACGAATAGTCGATATCGAAGTCGGGTGGGCTGGTGCGGCGTGGGTTAAGGAAGCGTTCGAAATAAAGGTCCAGCTCAATGGGATCAACGTCGGTGATTCGCAGGCAATACGCCACCACGCTGTTGGCGCCGCTGCCGCGCCCGACATGGTAAAAACCACGCGACATGGAATAGCGGATCACATCCCAGGTGATCAGAAAGTAGGAAGAAAAACCAAGCTTGTCGATGATGGCCAGCTCTCCGTCAATGCGCTTTTTGGCCTCCTTGTTGTTGGGACCATAGCGGTACAGCATGCCCTCGCCGGCAAGTTTGCGCAGCAGTGCGCGGTCATCGTTGATGTTGCCGGTAAAGGTTTTTCTGTTTTTTATGGTTGAGAAATCAAAGTCGATGTCGCAGGCCTCCATCAGCTGTTCTGTTGTCTTAAGCAGGCCCGGGTAAAGCACGAAGGCTGCGCGCAGTCTTTCGGGAGGCAGCATCACCTCATCGCCAGGGGCATACTGCTCCTCGCTGAGCTTGCTCAGCAGGGTGTTGTGATCAACAGCCCGCAGGTTTTTGTGCACATACCAGCTGTTCTCATCGCTGAACGTTACCGGCTGCAGCAGCACCAGCTTGTTCTGATGGTGCCTCAGCTCGGAATTGAGCAGCCTGGGGACCTGCGACAGCCGCACCCCCAGAAACTCATTCCCACGCAACTGTGCCACCTTGCGCGATCCAACAGGATAAACAACAAAAACGCGGTCGAAATCCGGAGCAATATCAGCATAGTCGGTTTTGTCGAGGTTGTGCCGGGTGAGCAGTTCATTCAGCTCACGGAAACCGCCATTGTCGCGTGCAATACCCACGTACAAGAGGCTATCTCCCCGGCGAAACTCCACTCCGGCGATGGGTTTAATCCCCTGCTTTCGGCACTCCTTCACAAAGTCGATCATCCCCATGCTGTTGTTGATGTCGGTGAGTGCCAGTGATGAAATGCCCATGGCGTGTGCCTGCTCCACCAGTGTTTCGATGGGGAGCGTGCCGTATCGCAGACTGTAGTAGCTGTGGTTATTGAGGTACATATGGAATCTCAGTCGTTGACACTCATTGTTGATCGTTGATAAATCCGTTTGGTGTCCAAAAACAACACCGCCAGCCATACCATTGGTCCGGATGTACCCAAAAACACCCACTGCTTCATCCGTCGCGCTTCCATCTGATCTTTTATTGTTCGTTCAGGCATTTCATTCCACCTGCCCTGCGCACAGCATCTTTACCAAAGCGCCTGCGCAGGTGATCCATGGCCTGATAGAGGCTGGCCATCTCGGGCGTATCCTCAAACATATTGAGTTGCTGCGAGCCGCCCACAAGCTGGCTGAAGCGAACCCCGATGAGGCGGATGAGCATGCGCCGGCTGTAAAGTTTCTCGAACAGGCCAAAAACAGTATCCAGCAAAATATGGTCGAAAGCAGTGTAGGCCACCTGCTTCTGCAGGTTGTGGGTATCGAAATTGGCATAGCGTATTTTCACTGTCACACAGCCTGTCAGCTTCTGCTTGTTGCGCATCTCGAAAGCCAGCTTCTCGACCATGGCCGAAAGTCTTTGCCTGAGCAGCACCATATCGGTGGTATCCTGCTCGAAAGTATGTTCGCTGCTGATGGACTTTTGCTCGGTGTATGGCTTCACCGGCGTCGGGTCAATGCCGTTGGCCTTGCGCCAGATAATCAGTCCGTTTTTTCCAAGCACCTGCTCAATCATCACCGGGGGAACCTGGCGCAAGGTGCCAATGGTAGCCACACCCATTGAACGGAGCAGGCGGTAGCCTACATCGCCAACCATTGGAATCTTGCTGATCGACAAGGGATCGAGGAAATGGTTGACCTGCGTGGACGCCACCTGCAGTTCCCCGTTGGGTTTGGCTTGGCCGGTGGCAATTTTCGACACGGTTTTGTTGCCCGACAAACCAAATGAAATGGGCAGACCGGTGTGCCTGATGATGCGTTGCCGCAACTCATGCGCCCATTTGTAACAGCCAAAAAAACGATCCATGCCTGTGATATCGAGGTAGTGCTCATCCACTGAAGTCTTTTCATACAGCGGGGCACTCTCTTCGATCACATCGGTCACCAGGCGCGAATACCGCGTATACAGCTCCATATCGCCACGGATGTATACCGCCTGGCTGCAAAGCTGACGGGCCATCCGCATAGGCATGGCCGAATGCACCCCAAAACGCCTGGCCTCGTAACTGCAACTCGCCACCACGCCCCTGTCGGAAGTCCCTCCGATAATCACCGGCTTGCCTTCCAAAGCAGGATTGATCAGCCGCTCAACCGACACAAAAAAAGTGTCAAGGTCCATATGTACTATCGTCCTGTCCATTTTTTTTAAAAAAATAATTGTTTAAATACTTGACATTTTCATTCTATGTTGTAATTTTGACGTGTTATTAATCATTTTAACGACGACAATTTAATCATTCCAATCATTGAAAAGCAAGTTTTTTTCAGGAAGTTTGAAGTTCGCGTTTGCAGTTCGGTGATTCAACATAAAACAACACACCTGATCAGGAATAAACAGCAAGTTTAGAAAACGGCATAAAGCAACATAATCCCCAATCACATGCATTTCAACACCAACATCAAATTATTGCGCAAGCGCAAAGGCCGCACACAGGACGACGTGGCCTTCGCGTTGGGCATGAAACGATCGACACTGAGCGGCTACGAGAACCTGATTGCCCAGCCGGGCATCGACACGCTGATTGCCTTCTCAAAGTATTTCAATGTGGCCATTGACACCCTGATAAAGGTCGACCTTGCAGCTTTGAGCGAAAGCCAGCTCAACCAGCTTGAGCGGGGATATGATGTGTACATCAGGGGAAGTAACCTGCGTGTGCTGACCACCACCATCGACAGCCAGAATAACGAAAACATCGAGCTGGTGGGCGAAAAGGCCAAGGCTGGTTACACCAATGGCTTTGCCGATCCTGAGTATATTAAGGTGCTTCCGGCCTTTCACCTGCCTTTTCTTTCGCGTAACAAGAAATACCGGAGTTTTCAAATCAGCGGCGACTCCATGCTCCCCATCCCCGATGGCTCATATGTGACCGGAGAGTACGTGGTCGACTGGAATTTTATCCGCAGCCACCAGCCCTATATCATCCTCACCCGGGAAGAAGGTGTGGTGTTTAAGATTGCCGAGAACAAACTCAAGGAAGAAGGCAAACTCGCCCTGCACTCGCTCAACCCATTGTATGAACCCTACGAACTGCATGTGGACGAAATCAGGGAAGTGTGGAAGTTTGTGCATTACATCAGCTCCGAAATGCCTGAACCTAACCGCGAACGCGATCAGTTGTCAGAAACGGTAAAGCAGTTACAGAAAAACGTACAGGCCATACAAATGAGGCTGAACCTTTGACAGATGACACAGGCACTAATCGGCGTGCAACAGACTGGCATACGGTTGAAACGGATGCTAACAAATATGGGCCTAACAAACTAATCGTCCATCAAAAGAAATAATACCGGAAATTTGCAAGCATGGAAAGCGACAAGCATTTTGCCATTATCGACATTGAGACCACCGGGCTAAATGCAGGTCGCGAGAAAATTACCGAAATTGCCATTATCCTGCACAATGGGCATCAGGTGCTTGAAGAGTTCAGCACCTTGATAAACCCCGAAATAAAAATCCCCTATTACATCACCCAGCTCACCGGCATCAATGATCAGATGGTCGCCGGCGCACCAAAATTTTATGAGGTGGCGCGTCAGATTGTTGAATTGACAGAGGGCACAACCATCGTCGGGCATAATGTGAATTTTGACTACAGCTTTCTGCGGGCCGAATACAAAAGCCTCGGTTATGAGTTCAAGTGCAAAACCCTTGACACCATCAAACTCAGCCGCAAACTCATTCCCGGCCAACCCAGCTATGGCCTCGGCAAGCTCTGCAAAGCGCTCAACATCCCAAACAACAGCCGTCACCGTGCTGCAGGTGATGCCATGGCTACAGCAAAGCTCTTCGAACTGCTTTTTTCCATTGATGGAGAACCTGAAAACATCTCTACCAAAGGACTCAGCTCAAACCTGAGCAAATCAATGATCGAAAACCTTCCTGAAAGCCATGGCGTGTATTACTTTTTTGACTCCTCCGGCAAAATGATCTACGTGGGTAAATCAATCAACATCAAGGCGCGAGTGATTCAGCACCTTAACAATAGCAGCACCAAGAAAGCCATTGAAATGAAAAACAATATTGCGGATGTCGATTTTCAGCCAACCGGCAGCGAACTCATCGCCTTGTTGCTCGAATCTGACGAAATTAAAAAACACAAACCTGTTTACAACAGGGCCCAGCGAAGGTCTATTTTCAACTATGGCCTTTACCATTATACCGACGAGCAGGGATACCTCCGGCTGAAGCAAGCCAAAACCATCGATGAGCTCGTACCCGACTATGCTTACAGTTCGCAGGCTGAGGCCCGGGAGCACCTGTTTTTCATTACCGAGAAATTCAAGCTGTGCCAGCGACTGAACGGACTCTATCCCGGGAAAGGAGCCTGTTTCCACCACCAGATTGGGCAATGCAACGGGGCCTGTACCGGTGCTGAAAGCTACGAAATATACAACCAACGGGTGCTTGAAGCCCTTGAGCATTATCACTTCGACCACCCCAATTTCTTTGTGGTCGATTGTGGCCGGCACGAGGAGGAGTTCAGTGTGGTAAAGGTTGAGCAGGGTGTTTACCAGGGATTCGGTTTTATCCCTGCAGACCACGTCACCAACGACCCACAGTGTTTTGACAGTTTCGTAAAAAGATATCCTGACAACCGTGAAGTCAGGCAAATTATAAGGTCCTATCTGTCGAAAAACAGCGTGTTGAAGGTTTGGGCTTTTTGAGGTGAATGCATTCTTATCATGAAATCAACTTAGCAGGTCGCTGCTTGCTGCTATGCTAATGCTTCCGTTGAAGGAATGATGCTCCATGAGGGGAATAATCATTTTTTCCGGTTTCCGAAAAACACCTTGTTTGCGTTCTTTACCGCGACTTATGGTATTTTTGCAACTACCTTATTAAATCGCTACTATAATTAACCCGATGGAAGCCGGAAAAAATAATTTCCATGTCAAGGTAATAATGCTCCTCTGATTCAGTTTGACTAAAAAATTTCACATTGACCCAATCAAAATATACATATTCGAAAGTCAAGCGCATGCGTGAAGAGATAGCAAACACGCTGTCTCATGGCGTTGGCATGCTGCTTGCCACAGCCGGATTAACCCTGCTTGTTGTTTTTGGCGCCATCTATGGCAATGTTTGGCATATTGTGAGTTATGCCGTGTTTGGCAGTTGTATGATTTTGCTCTATGCTTCATCCACTGTTTTTCACGCTGCAACCCGGCCAAGGGTTAAATACTACCTGAACAAACTCGATCATTCATCTATTTACCTGCTGATTGCCGGATCCTATACCCCCATTTCACTCATCTCATTGCGCGGACCTGTAGGCTGGACCTTGTTTGGCATTATCTGGGCCCTTGCCATTGCCGGCATTGTATTTAAACTCTGGTTTTACTCTGCCAGGTATCGCAAGATTTCCGCCTGGTTGTATGTTGTCATGGGTTGGATGGTCGTGATTGCTATCGTTCCTGTAATCAGAAATGTACCTCCTGTTTCATTGTGGTTTCTGTTTGCAGGAGGATTGTGCTATACCGGTGGGGTGTTGTTTTATCTCAAAAAGCGAATCAGGTACTTTCATTTCGTTTTTCACCTGTTCGTTCTTGCCGGAAGTATCTGCCATTTCTTCAGTTTCTTGTTTTTAATCCCATTCGCAGGTTAAGTCAAGGGGATGCGTTTTATCGTGCAGGCGCCCAGTGTTATTGGTCTTGTCTTTAGCCAGCCTATTCGACCTATCAATGCATTCACCTTTCATTGCTGTTCTTTCATCTCCGTTATTGTATCCATAAACACACTTCGCAATTCTTGCTTTACTTTAGCAGCGAAATACACTAGATTTGTAGCCGGGCAAACAACCAACTGGCATGGACCAACATAACAACCAATGGATTACAGGAATTTTTGTGCTGATCACAATCGTTTTACTCAGTGCGTGCAGCAGCTCCAAGTGGTCTGTTCCTGAAAACCTTGTTGGTCAATGGAAGTCGCAAAGCACCAAAATCACCGTACGCACTGAGCCCCAATGGATGAAATTTCAATTCATCGCTGATACTGTTGAAATCTCATTTACAATTGACAGCAACAAGGAGGTGAGCGGATCAATAGGCCAGGCCAGATTTGCGACTGGTCAACTTCGCAGAAACAAGGGAAATCCAGCGGTTACAGGCGTTGCATACATCATTGAATGTGGAAACATTGGTAAAATTTTTGATGATGATCCCTTGGAAAATAAAGAAGTTGAACTCTGGCTTGGGCCATCGGGAAACTATATTGAGGCAGAGCTACGATTCACTGAAGGCTGGGCAGTTTTTCCTATGGGCAACCTGCTGCTGCGCAAAATAACAAACTAACAAACAGACACCCTCTTACTAACCAAACAAAAAAACAACCTCATGAAAGATGAAAAGTCAATTTTACGCTCTTTACTAAGTATGGCCACTGTTGCAGGCAACATTTTATTCATACTATGGATTCTTTACAATGGTGCAAATGAAGGATTTCAAGGCACCTCGCCCGAAAAGATTTCATACATTTCGATCATGAGCCTTCTGGCCATCAATACCTATTTAATTCTTCGCTCTGGAAAAATATAGGAAATACCCTTGCTTGTCAAAAATCATCCAAGGCTAAGCTGGTGTAATTTTTTTCGAGGCCGGATAACTGTCTCACCGGAAAAATCACTTCAAAAATGAGTATTTTTGAAGTGATGCAGATTGAATTTGTATTCGCTTAATATCCTGAAAGTTGCGCCACCCTTAGATGTTCAGTAAATGGATAAAACGCATTGCTATAAGCAAACCTTCAATAAGAAGGACTTCAAACAATCAGCCTTGATACCGGGCGAATATGAAGCCTGTGTGTTCAATCAATGTGATTTCTCACATATCGATTTATCGGAATTCGTTTTTACTGCATGTGTGTTTGATGCCTGTAACCTGAGCATGGCCAAACTGATTAAAAGCGCTTTTCGCGAAAGTGAATTCAGAAATTGCAAAATGCTTGGTTTGCACTTTGAGGATTGCAATCCCTTTGGATTTTCTGTCGCATTTATCAATTGCAACTTAAGCCTGGCATCATTCTTCCAATGTAAACTTAAGAATACCATTTTTCAAAACTGCAAACTTCAGGATATTGACTTCACTGAATGCGACCTTTCCAATGCTGTTTTTAATGAATGCGACCTGCAGGGGAGTATTTTCGATCGAAGCATTCTCGAAAAAGCCGATTTACGTAACGCCATCAACTATGCAATTGACCCTGAAAGAAACCGGATAAAAAAAGCCAGATTTTCCCTTGTTGGACTTGGCGGACTTCTGGGAAAATATGATATTGCTATCGAATATTAAGAACCATCTTTTCCTAAAAACTTCTCTGTTATCGTTTCAATCAGCAAAATCACCATGTCATGAATGAGATAAGTTTGTTTACTGACAAAGACAAAACTCCAGATGAGGAAGCCTTGCGCGCTGGTATTGGTGAAAAAGCATATCAACAATGGGTTGAGTTGTGCAATTATGTGCTGGAACAATACCCAAATGGAATGGCAGAATGGAAATTTCCAGGCCTAAAATATGGTTGGAGTTTTAGTGTCAGAGACAAGAAAAGGGCAATTATATACCTATTACCAAGACAGCAGTTTTTTACAGTGGCTTTCGTCTTTGGACAAAATGCCACTGAGAAAATGCTAAACGGGGAATTCCCCCTTGAAATTCAATCAGCCCTGAGCGATGCCCCAAAATATGCAGAAGGCAGGGGCATCAGGTTGCCCATCAGTTAAACAACAGACCTCGATCCCATTAAGCGACTCATCCATATCAAGTTGAGCCATTAACACAAGTTATAAGCCACAATGTTCATTGTGAAGTTCAGACTTTTTGGATGTGGCCTCCGGCCATTCCCATTACTGAGAAAGGGTAACCTCATGCAAGCATGGGGGGGGGATTAGCTTCGCTGATCCTTTGGGGTGAGGTTCAGACTTTTTGGATGTGGCCTCCGGCCATTCCCCTTACTGAGAAAGGGTAACCTCATGCAAGCATGGGGGGGATTAGCTTCGCTGATCCTTTGGGGTGAGGTTCAGACTTTTTGGATGTTGCCTCCGGCCATTCCCATTACTGAGAAAGGGTAACCTCATGCAAGCATGGGGGGGGGATTAGCTTCGCTGATCCTTTGGGGTGAGGTTCAGACTTTTTGGATGTGGCCTCCGGCCATTCCCATTACTGAGAAAGGGTAACCTCATGCAAGCATGGGTTACCCTTTCTCAGTAATGGGACCCGCAAACGGGCCATCCAAAAAGTCTGCGGAGAGAGGGGGATTCGAACCCCCGGTCCACTGTAAGGCGGACAACGGTTTTCGAGACCGCCGCATTCAACCGCTCTGCCATCTCTCCAGCAACAATTCCACAACCGACAAAAAAAGCGACTACAAAGCCGCTGTCTTGTTGCGGAGGAAGAGGGATTCGAACCCCCGGAGGCTTTGACACCTCAACGGTTTTCAAGACCGCCGCAATCGACCACTCTGCCATTCCTCCGCTGCAAAATTACAAAAATTTCTCTCCGGTCAACAGCAAGCGAAAAAAAACAGCAGCAATCATCATGCCTCAAACTTATGCCCGATTACCGTATTCTTAATGTATATTGAATTATCAATGTGTTAAGGTTATCTTTGTTTGTAATTGATGACCATGTTTAGTCTAAATTATTATTGAAATGAAAAAACTTTTATTACTTGTCTTGTTGTTCAGCACAATTGGTATAGCATCAGCACAAGAGAAAAACCTGAAAGCCTATTTTTCATATGCCGGTTTTCTTATACCTGACCAGGGTCCGTTTGTTGAAACTTACCTTGCCGTTGAAGGTAAAAGTGTGGTTTTTGCCAAAATAAATGACAACGATTATCAGGCATCGATTGAGGTTGTGATGATTTTCAGGCAGAAAGATGAAATAAAAAACTTTGCCAAATATGAACTGCATAGTCCTGTTGTTAACGATACACTGAAAACAAACTTTGGGTTTATCGATCAGCAACGCTTCAGCCTCCCTAACGGAGAATATGACCTTGAAATAAAAATCACCGATGTGAACAGCAGTAAACCAGGCTTTAACACCTTTGAAAAAATATCGCTCAATTTTTCGAACGACAGCATTCAAATGTCGGGCATTCAACTTGTTGAGGAATACAACAAAACCACTAACGAAAACATGCTTTCAAAAAGCGGTTATGACCTTGTACCTATGGTGTATGCATTCTATCCTGAAAGTGCCAACCTACTGAATTTCTATTGCGAAGTTTACCACACTGATAAGGTTTTGGGTGCAGACAAGCCATTCATGGTAAATTACTACATCGAGTCGTTTGAAAATTCAAAGCGGATGCTCGAGTACTTTACCAGAAAAAAAATGATTACCGCTCCTGCTGCAATTCTGTTACAAAAAATGGACATCTCAAAACTTCCTTCCGGAAACTATCGATTGGTTATCGAAGTGAGAAATGCCCAAAACAAGCTTGAGGCGATAAATAAAATCTTTTTTCAGCGCAGCAATCCAAATGTTGAAGTTAACCTTGGTGATATTGCCTCAGTAAACATCAACAATACGTTCGCCAGCAAGATAACCCAGATTGACACCTTGAAAAATTGCCTGCTTTGCCTTTCGCCCATCTCAACTGAAGCAGAACGGAATTTCGCTTATAGTTTAATCACCTCTGGGGATGTTAATTATATGCAGAAATACCTGTATAATTTCTGGTATAACCGCAACAACCTGAATCCGACCCTCGAGTGGGAAAAATATTATAATGAAGTTAAAAAGGTAAATGCAGCTTACAAAACCCCCACCAAAAAAGGGTTCCAGACAGACCGGGGCCGCGTCTACCTTAAGTATGGCCCTCCCAACTTACTTACCGAAAGTTACAATGAACCAGGGGCATATCCATATGAAATCTGGCAGTATTATACCCTTGAAGATCAACGCAACAAACGCTTTGTTTTTTATAGCAAAGACATGGTTACCAACGATTTTGTGCTGATTCATTCCGATGCTATCGGCGAACTTTCAAACTACCGTTGGCAGTTAGACATCTATAAACGCACCTGGGATCCTTCGAGCGTGGATGATATCAAACCTGAAGACACCTGGGGTAACAAAGCCACCGATTATTACAAACACCCACGTTAATACTGAATCATCACGCCCGAATGGTATGACTTTTTTCTCAGAAATTGAACGTACATTTGTGCGCTTAATGGCTATTGTCTTGCAAGGATGAACAAAATCGCGTTTACAATTTTACGTGGAATACTCTGGTTTTTGGCGCTGATGCCATTCTGGCTTTTGTATTTGCTCTCCGACTTTCTCTTTGTTGTGATTTATTATGTCGTTCGCTATCGACGTCAGGTTACCATAGAAAACCTCCGAAATAGCTTTCCGGAGAAAACGGAATATGAAAGACAACAAATTGCACGGAAGTATTATAGAAATCTCGCTGACATTGTATTGGAATTTATTAAAATTGAGCATATTACCCGAAAAACAGTTGACAAAAGGATGATCATAAAAAATCCTGAAATTCTTACACAACTGTATCAATCTGGCAAAAGCATCTTTATCACCATCGGTCATTGTGGCAACTGGGAATGGCTTGGAAAAAAGATCGCCTTATCGACAAAGCACAATGCCTACGCGGTAATAAAACCCATTCATGATCCGTTATTCAACAACTACATGACACAACTGAGGGTACGATTTCACTCACCCAACCTCATCGACTATAAGAAAACATTCAGGGTATTGTCAAGGGTAAACGACACGTTAAACGCAGTTTTAATCGCTTCGGACCAGACACCAACACGAGGCGAATCCAATTTCTGGGCTACATTTTTACATCAGGATACAGCCTTTTTTCTGGGTGTTGAAAAAATTTCGAAGGCACTCGATTATGCCGTGCTGTTTTTTGACATTCAGCGAATAAAACGGGGTTATTACGAGATCACTATCCACACAATCAGCCTCGAACCAAAAGAAACAGCAGTCGAAGAAATTACCCGGAAATATATTACTTTGTTGGAAAATGCAGTCCGCCAAAATCCAGATAATTGGCTCTGGTCGCACCGCAGATGGAAACACAAAAAATCAATTGACTTTTCATGACAAAGGTTGCTGTCGTAATATTGAACTTCAATGGGAAGTCGCTGCTCGAAAACTTTTTACCCGGAGTGATTTCAAACAGCAAGCCATTAGGTGAGGTTTATGTTGCCGACAACGCTTCAACTGATGGTTCCGTGGAGATGCTCAAAAGCCATTTCCCTGAAGTGAAGCTGATTTGTAATCCCACAAACGGTGGCTTTACTACCGGCTATAACCTTTCACTGGCCCAGATTGAGGCGGAATTTTATGTATTGCTTAACTCTGATATCGAAGTAAGCCCAGGGTGGATTGAGCCCATTGTTGCACTCATGGATAAGGATACATCCATTGCTGCATGCCAGCCAAAGATACTCTCGCATGTTTCGCCCGAACATTTTGAATACGCCGGTGCCGGTGGCGGCTTCATCGATCGGTTTGGCTACCCCTTCTGCCGTGGGAGAATATTTAATCACCTCGAAAAGGACTTCGGTCAGTTTGATGACATTGCTGAGGTTTTTTGGGCAAGCGGGGCATGTATGTTTGTGCGCGCCGACCTATATCACCGCTTTGGCGGCCTCGATGATGGTTTTTTTGCCCATATGGAGGAAATTGACTTTTGCTGGAGGCTTAAAAACAATGGTTATAAAATCATGTATTGTGGCCAATCAGCTGTTTATCACATTGGTGGCGGCACACTGCCAAAAATCTCTCCACGGAAAACCTATTACAATTTCAGGAACAACTTATCCCTGTTGTTTAAGAATTTACCAACCCAAAAATTACTCCCGGTAATCATTACAAGGTTGTTTCTTGATGGTGCGGCAAGTCTCAAATTTCTAGTTCAAGGTGGATTCGCGCATTTTATCGCTGTGTTTCGGGCACATATGCACTTTTACCGGAAAATTCCCAGCCTGTATACCAGGCGCAAAAAACTTAAGCAACAACAAGTAAGCTGTGTATATAAAAGAAATATCGCAGTTGAATATTTTTTACTGGGAAAACGGAAATTCAGCGAGTTGCACCAACACCTGTTTCAATAGGAACCCTATCATCGCCTGATGCTTTCAATGGCGAGGGCATAGCCTTTCAACCCAAAACCCGTAACACATCCCTGACATTGCGCCCCGGTCAATGAACCATGCCTGAATGGTTCTCTGGCAAAAATGTTCGATATATGCACTTCGATAACGGGGGCAACAACAATCTTGAGCGCATCAGCCAAAGCAACTGAAGTATGCGCATAGCCACCCGGATTAATTACAACTGCATCATAATTGCCATCAACCCGCTGCAGCCAATTGATCAGTTCACCCTCAACATTCGACTGTTTGTAAGTGAGTTCGATATCAGGAAATTGTTCCTTAAGCTCAGGCAGAAAGGCATCAAATGACTGCTCGCCATAAAACACTTTTTCCCGCTTTCCGAGCATATTCAGGTTAGGTCCGTTCAAAATCAGTACCTTCATGCTTGTGCAGATTATCAGACAAATATAGGTAAAATCGGAAAATCATGGATAAGCGTGGCCGTGTCAGCATTTTTCTGTTTACTTTTGCCCTGCTATATCAAATAGGGGTGCCTTAGTTGCCTTCGCAACATAAAGACAGGCTGAGATCATACCCTTTGAACCTGATACGGGTAATACCGGCGAAGGGAAGAAGAAGAGCCGATCAGTATTCCTCTATTGATTTAATATTTTAACACAATTAAATCAATATGTTATGAAATTTAACACTTATTTCAGTTGCGTTCTGTTGATCTTGTTTCCGCTGTTGGGCAAGGCGCAGTTTAGTTTTTCCGGCAAGGTTGTCGCTGCAACGGACAATTCACCCGTTCCGGGAGCACACATCATGCTCGACGATCACTCAAGGATGGTTTCGGATCAGGATGGCAACTTTGTTTTCAAAAACCTACCCAAAGGGAAACATCAGCTTGTGGTGAGTTTTATCGGTTTCAAGACTTATCATACAGAAATCAGCATTCCCACCCAAAAGGACCTGATGATCAGCCTGGCCGAGGCTGTTTATCTGAGTGATGAGGTAGTCGTAAAAGCCAGCAGGGCAGGCAACAATGCTCCATTGACCTATGCCCATGTTGATGGAAAAATGATTGAAAAAACAAACCTCGGAAGCGACCTGCCCTATCTGCTTCAAACCACTCCATCGCTGGTGGTAACCTCCGATGCCGGAACAGGCATTGGGTACACCGGATTGCGTATTCGTGGAAGCAACGAAACGCGTATTAATATTACCATGAATGGTGTTCCTGTTAACGATGCCGAATCACATGGCGTTTTTTTTGTCGACATGCCCGATCTTGCTTCATCGGTCGACAATATTCAGGTTCAGCGGGGTATCGGCACCTCTACAAATGGGGCTGCTGCCTTTGGCGCCAGCATCAATATTAAAACCGATGTTTCCGACGAAGATGCCTTTGCCGGTATTAGCACGGCCGCAGGTTCCTACAACACATTCAAGGAAACTGTTAGATTCGGCACCGGCCGAAGCAAAAAAGGCTTCACACTCAATGGCCGGCTGAGCAAAATCAGCAGCGATGGATATGTTGACCGCGCGCATGCCGACCTCAGATCGTACTACCTGTCAGGCGCCTACTCCACCCCCAATACCTTGCTTAAATTCATCGCAACTGGTGGTTACGAAACGACTTATCAGGCATGGTACGGCAACCCGAAAGACAGCCTGAAAGCCAACCGGACTTATAATCCTGCCGGTGAAATGACTGATGCACAGGGCAATATTACAGGCTATTATGCTGATCAAACCGACAATTACCAGCAGGATTATTACCAGCTTCATTTCGCCCATAAGTTTAACAAAAAACTGCACCTGAGTGGCGCCCTCTTCCTTACCAAAGGCAAGGGATATTATGAAAATTGGAAAAATAACCAGAATCTAAGTGACTACACCCTGCCGCCGGTAGAACTGGGCGATACCACAATCACACACACTGACCTGGTTCAGCAGAAATGGCTCGACAATAACTTCTATGGCGTGAATGTTGCTGCTGAGTATGTAACAGGCAAAGTCAACTTCACGCTTGGAGGAAATTGGAGTCAGTATGACGGAAATCATTTTGGGGTGGTAAGCTGGGCACGGTTTGCTTCTTCAGGATCAAACGATCACCGCTGGTACCATAGCACCGGCCTGAAAACTGATGCCAATATTTTTGCAAAGACAAGCTATCAGGTCAACAGTAAACTAAATGCTTATGCCGACATTCAGGTTCGGCACATTGACCACCTGATGGAAGGCATCAACGATGATTTGAGTACCATTGATCAGCATCCTGCCTTCACCTTTGTTAACCCAAAAGCCGGTTTATACTATGCCATCAATAAAAAAAGCAGTTGCTATGTGTCGGTAGCAGCATCGAACAGGGAGCCCAACAGGTCGGTGTACCGTGATGCTGATCCGGGGCAGGTCATCAAACACGAACAGCTGGTGGATTTAGAGTTGGGCTATAGTTTATCCACTTCCAGGATCCGGTTTTCAACAAACCTGTTTTATATGGATTACACGAACCAGCTTGTGCTGACAGGCAAAATCAATAATGTGGGTGCGGCAATCATGACCAATGTGCCTAAAAGTTACCGAGCCGGCATCGAGAATTCACTTACATGGCTGATTTCAGGAAACCTAGATCTGGGCTTCAATTTTAGTTTAAGTCAGAATAAAATCAAGCAATTTACTGAATATGTCGATAACTGGAATTATTGGGATGACCCGGATAACCAGCCTTATCAATACAGTTTCAACCTTGGCACCACGGATATTTCTTTTTCTCCATCGGTTGTCACGGGTATTCATATACATTATCAACCCTTCAGCGCCCTGGGAGTCAATCTGCTCACCAATTATATAAGCCGTCAGTTCCTCGACAACACATCAAACAATGACAGAAGCCTTGATCCATATGTTATCAGCGATATGCGTATTGCATATACAGTGAAACAATCCATATTTCAAACCCTCGAATTTAACCTGGCATTGAATAACCTTTTCAGTGCATTGTATGAAACCAACGGATGGGTGTATAAATATTATTACGATCAGCAGGCATATACCATGGATGGCTATTTTCCGCAAGCGCCGTTCCATTGGATGCTTGGCATGAACATCAGGTTTTAGTCTGAACTACAAGTCTATAACGCCTGTGACAATAACTTTTCACAGGCGTTATTTTATGTCACAAATGATTGTAAGGACTTTTCCGCGACAAGCACTTTCAGTCAAAAACACCAGGCCTCAAACCAATATTAAAGCTCCTGAATACTAAAATATTTTCCTCACTGTGGTTCATCTAAAGAAGTTATTGGTAATTTTAGCGCAAACAACCTCACCTAAAAACAAGCTATGGTACCGAAAATTTCAACACTTAGTGGTTATATTTTTGAATATCAAAAAAGTGTAACCAACCCTACCGGCTTCTGGAGCAACCTGGCCGACACCTTTTACTGGCGTAAGAAATACACCCAAACCCTGGAATGGAATTTCGAAAAGCCTGAAATCAAATGGTTTATCAACGGAAAGCTCAATATTACCGAGAATATTTTCGAGCGTCACATGTTTCACCGCGCCGAGCAGGCGGCCATCATATGGGAACCAAACAATCCTGAGGAAGCCTATCGCACAATTACGTACAAAGAATTATTCGCTGAAGTAAAGAGGTTTTCAAACGTCTTGCTTTCATTGGGAGTAAAAAAGGGTGATCGCGTAGCCATCTATATGCCCATGGTCCCTGAACTGGTGATCACAATGCTTGCCTGTGCCAGGATTGGCGCTATTCATTCGATCATATTTGCTGGATTTTCGTCACAATCGCTTGGCGAAAGAATCATGGATGCCGGTGCGAAAATTCTCGTTACTTCCGACGGTGGTTACAGAGGAGCAAAAACCATTCCCATCAAACAGATTTCCGATGAGGCCATGGAAAGTTGCAAATGTGTTGAAAAGGCCATCGTGTTGAAACGAACTGGTGAAAATATTAATATGAAACCAGGCCGTGACTTGTGGTGGCACGATTTGATGGCAACAGCCAACGACACACACAAAGCCGAAGAAATGGATTCGGAAGATCCGCTGTTTATTTTATACACCAGTGGCTCCACCGGCAAACCAAAAGGTCTTGTACACACAACCGGTGGATATATGGTGTACACAGCCTATACCTTCAGAAACGTTTTTCAATACGGAGATGGCGATATTTACTTTTGTTCGGCCGATATTGGCTGGATCACCGGCCACAGTTACCTGGTTTACGGGCCATTGCTCTGTGGTGCCACCACACTGATGTTTGAAGGAATACCCACCTGGCCTGATGCCGGTCGGTTCTGGGATATTGTCGATAAGCACCAGGTTGCACAATTTTACACTGCCCCAACTGCCATCAGGTCACTCATGGCCATGGGCCTCGAATGGGTGAAACAAAAAAAACTCGATTCGCTAAAGGTGTTGGGAACTGTTGGAGAACCCATCAATGAAGACGCCTGGCACTGGTATCACGACCACATCGGCAAAGACAGGTGTCCGATAGTAGATACCTGGTGGCAGACCGAAACGGGAGGCATTATGATTACGCCACTTGCAGGCATTATTCCGACAAAACCCTCCTACGCCACACTCCCGTTCATGGGAATTCAACCGGTGATTGTTAATCCCGAAGGCAAGGAGTTGATGGGAAACAGCGTTGAAGGCAACCTTTGCCTTGATTTCCCCTGGCCTGGTATTGCGCGCACCATTTGGGGCGATCATGAACGATTTAAACAGAATTATTTTGCCGCATTTCCGGGAAAATACTTCACCGGTGATGGTGCCAAACGCGATGAGGATGGTTATTACAGAATACTCGGTCGTGTGGACGACGTAATCAATGTGTCAGGTCACCGTCTGGGAACTGCTGAAATTGAAAACGCCATCGATGAGCACCCACTGGTGAGCGAATCTGCTGTTGTTGGATATCCTCACCCGATAAAAGGGCAGGGCATATATGCATATGTGGTCTGTAAACAATTCAGTACCGGTGGGGAGGAAGGGATTAAAAATTCCATTCTGATGGCCGTCACCAACTTCATTGGTTCATTTGCCAAGCCAGATAAAATACAAATTGTCAGCGGATTACCCAAAACAAGGTCTGGCAAGATCATGCGACGCATACTGCGCAAGATAGCCGAAGGTCAGACCACCGACTTTGGTGACACCACTACCCTGCTTGACCCCGAAATTGTAAACGAAATCATTAAAGGAGCCGAAAAACTGAAATAACGAAGTTAACCGCCTAATACACCAAACAAAAAGCCGTCTGTGTAATGAACGAGACGGCTTTTTTATTCGCAAATTAAAGGAGTTTAATTCTTGGTTTTCAGCTTGGTAACCGTTTTCTTTTCGTACACATACACATAGTCGCCTGTGGTAGACAACGAAGTATTCGACCCGGTCCGCGCCTTAAATTCGAGGTACTTTCCTGTATTGAGGTCAAACGCGGCAATATCGGCTTTTGCTGTCTTCATCATTACAATATCCTGAAAATAGGCATCAAGCGCAGATGTTTTGTACTTCCCGCTATTCAACAGATCGCCATTGGTGGGATCAAAGGTTGAAATGCCTTTCTCGCCAACAACAACAATCTTGTCTTTATGAGGAAAAATCATGGTTGCTTCACCAACACCACCTTTGGCAGCAGGCACCTCATAGTTCTCCGATCCGTTATCCGGGTTCATAGAGTAAAGTGCTTTTCCACTGCAAACGATGAGTTTTCCGTCAACAGAAATCATGTTTGTGATGCCTTTTCTGAAGCGCTCCGATTCCCAGGCATAGGAACCATCCTTGGTATTAAAGGCCTGCACCCCAAAAGGCTTTACCTCAGGGAAGGTGATGCTTGTTTCCTCATAAATGGTAATGCTGCCATCGGCATTGCGTTCACGTTTGTATATATAGGCCTGTGCTTCAACACGCCCTCCAATTTGCAGGACAATTTTGTCGCCCATCAGGTACATTGATGGAATTACCCTGGCGCCGTCCTTTATCTCAGGCGAAGTCCACAGCAGCCTGCCCGAATTAAGGTCGTATTTTTTGATGAACTGTTTTTTCTTGCTCGACATATCAAGCACATACACATCCATGCCATCAACAATCGGATCGGCAACAGTGTTGTAAACGCCAAAGCGTTTTGCACCTGCTGGGGCACCTACGAGTTTTTCCGGTGTATAGTCAAAGGCCGCAGACCAAAGCACGGCTCCGGTCTGATAATCATACACCTGAATACCATTCAGCCTGAGAAACACCTTATTGTTATCGAGGCTCAGGTCGAACAGAAACTCTTTTGAGATCACCTTACGTTCGGCACGGCCGACATAGGTATTTTCCCAAACAATGTCACCATTCTCGAGGTTCACCTTCATAATCTGATTCTTAAACCCACTAAACAAGGCTCCTATCAGCGAAGGCTGGAAATTCACCATAACGATGTATCCATCGTTGCTCACTACGGTTTGTCCCACAACACCTTTGAATTTTGATGTTGACCAACGCTCTTCTCCGGTTTTCGTTTTTACAAACACCAGCTTATCCTTAAGTGTAATTGCAAATCCATCACGTTCAGGAATATACACAATCATATCCTCGTTCACATCCTGATAGAGGTTCGTGCTCCAGAGGTATTCGCCAGTGGAAAGTTCCACGCAAGCCATCACATCTTTACCCATTTTCCGGTCGAAAAGGAAAAGCGTGTTTGCGTCCCAGAAAGGAATCAGTTCATCAATTTTTCCGAGTTTCGGAGCCAGGTCCTTGAATTTCTTTTCCCAGATGACCTTTCCGGTTTTGTTATCAAGCAGAGAAAATTCTTTTTCGGAAGCAGCATAAGAATATCCGGTTTCTTCGGTACCCGTTCCGGTGAAGGCAATCGAGTGGCCCAGCCTATTCTCCCAGACCACTGGCATATCATCCTGGGCATATACCCCTAATGATGCCATCAAAGCAAACACAACAACAATCATTTTTTTCATGGCAAATTGATTTAGTTAAAGTTAAAGTCGTAATTGAATTTGTATTTCCTGCCTTTCGGAGCTTTGATGTTGAAGCTGTATTCGTTGAGGTAATTTCTGAATACGGTTACTGTTCGAAGGTCAGGTGCTTGTTTATCAACAAAATAAACCGAAACTACCTTTCCTCTTTCATCAAAGCTCAAATCGACATTGAAATGTCCTTTGATTTGCTTTTTGACAACAAACTCAGTGATGTCACCATCGGCCTGCAATCCCTGATCGAGCTGTTTTTTTGCGAAAGCAATGATTTCATTGGCCTCGGTCAGCTTAACTGGCTTCTGCCCATGGGCAGGGTAATAAAGCAGCAAGACAGCTGCAAAAAGCATTATTCTAAACATGTTGGTTTCCATTGTATTAGTCGGTTTCCAAATACGATTAGCACCGAATGATCGGGTAAAAATTCAAAACTGGCGCGTCCATCCCCTTTAAATTCGCCCTCACCCATGTTTTCGAAGAGCCTGTAACTAAGCTCGTATCTGTCGAGTAAACTGCCGGTTGAAACATCGTACAGATGAATTTCCGGAAACTTTTTACCTTTCGTTTCGATGCCGAAAATGGGTTTTTGGGGATGCATTCTGAAACAGGCTTCAAAATCAGATGTACTTAAAAAAGTGGTACGCATGGCTTCCTTATTTGCCACATCAATGATGCTCACATAGCTTTGCCTGCCGTGGGTTGCTGAAGCTGCCTTTCTTGTGTGCGGGGTATGGTAGACAAACAAATACTTTCCGTTGTCGGAAAACTCCAGCCTGAAAATCTGGTCATAGAGCTCCGGAATGGTGGCAATTTCAGCAAAGGTGCTGGCATCAAGAATAACCACCATCTGCTTGAACGACTTAGCAAATTTCAGTGCTTTTTTATCCTTGCGCAGTGAAGCCACATTTGCCAGCATACGTTTATCTTCAGGGTGCACTGCCACAGCGATATACCTCCCCTGGAGGTCAGCATCGAGGCTGTTCGAAGCATTTTCAAACGTTTTCCTGACTGTTCTTTTTCCGCTTGCAATATCGATGATGCTCACTTCATCTCCTTGCAAACTTAGCAGGCTTTTGCTATCAGGCATAAACTTCAGGTCATGCGCCTCTGCGAGTTCAAACAACACCTTCCCGTTTTGCGCATCTGCAACTTCAAACCTGACTTCCCTGTCTTTGTTTGGAGCAAAGTCGATGTAAAACAATTGCTGCAACAAGAGGTTGCTGCCATCGGGAGAATAATTAATGCGTGCGCCTGCATACCAGTTACCAACATCAAATTGTTTGATGATCTGCTTGTTGTTGATGTTAAAGAGAAAAAGCGGAAAGCTTTGATGGCTGCTGATGGCAAGGGTGTGCTGGTCAGGAGCAAGGTCAATCCAAACAAATGGGTTTTTCACACCTTCGAGCTGCCATTTCTCATTGTCGAGGTTAAACTGTTGACCTATCGCTACCTTCGTCAACATCATTGTTGTGATAAGCAACAACAAAGCAAATATTTTACTGCCTATAAAATTTATAAACCCTTCATCAGACAAATATATATAGCCTGATTTTCTGACGATTACACCCGTTCCTGTTTTTTTCATGCCGCATTGAATCTTGAAACAAAATTAGACTGAGGCCCGGCTTGAGGCATCCGTGATTTACCCTGATTTATCTACGGTAAACAACGGATTTATTTACTTCTTCAGGCTGATTATCAAACTTTCTATTCAAATTCTGATTTGGATCTTCACTCATGGTCTCTGGTGTGCCCAACGATCAATGGCCCTGTTTCTCCGACACAGATGACCAGCACCAAGGTATTTTTGCACAAACACCGAAGTCAGTATATTTGCCACATGAAGCCATTGATACTTTTATCGTTTCTTGTTTGTTTTGTTGATGGTGCATTTGCCCAGCTTTACGATACTTTTGCTGCAACTCCTTTGGCTGTAGGAAAAAGCAGCTATGCAGGTGTAAGCTGGTCAACCGACGGAAGTTCGATTCTCTATTCCTTCCCTGACTCATCAGGTGTTTATCAACTCTACTGCATGGAGGCTGACGGACACAACATCAGCCAATTAACCATTGACACCAACAGTCATATGTTGCCCAGGCAACATCCAAAAAAAGCCCAGATTGGGTTTAACACCATGATCAAAGGCAAACACGCCCTATACTTTATTGAAGAAGCTAATCCAAAGCTCCAAAAACTACTGATCAACAGAAATATACAAATGAAGGGACTTGATTACAACCCAACAGGCAATCTGGTGTCGCTGATCGGAAAATCAGACCTTGATAAACATTGGAATCTGTACTCTTACGACTTTAGGTACAATAACCTGAATAAGTTGACTGATGATCAGGATGAGATCACTTATGCACGATGGTCGCCAACGGGTGAATTTATCAGCTTTACCAGATACCAGAGCCAAAACCACAAATCACAGGTAGAAGTCATTCACTGGTATGGCAAGCTTATCAATACCTTTAGTGATCGTGAAGCTGACATCACGGATGCATCGTGGTCACCAAACGGATACCGCATGGTGTATGTTTTCACTGCCAATGGTGTTTCAAGGCTAATGATATGCAGAAAAGACGGTTCTGAACAACAAGAAATATTCAGCACGAAAGGTATTGTCCATGCGCCAGACTGGGCCCCCGACGGAAAGAATATTATCTTTACGCTTGAAACACCCGAAGGCACATTTGCAATCTGGAAAATAAGTCTCGAATAAATTCTTGTCACAAACCAATTAATTTCAACATATATGAAAACAGAAATCACTCCCGGACGCCTTGTCCCCATTGCCATCACCGCTGGTTCGGTATTGGCTTTAATCATCCTGATCAGCAGCATGTCGGTAACCATTGATGCGGGGCACGCCGGTGTACTCTTTCGTTTGTTTACCGGTGGGTTGGAAACAGAAAAAACCTATGGTGAAGGCTTTCATCTGATTGCGCCATGGAACAAAATGTATATTTATGAAGTAAGGCAACAGGAAATCGCCGAGGAAATGAATGTACTTTCTTCGAATGGTCTGGAAATTAGCGTGGATTTTTCGGCCTGGTATCAACCCTATTATGAACAGGTTGGCAAACTCCATGGTCAGATTGGTGTGGATTATGTAAGGCGGGTTGTTGTCCCGGCATTAAGGTCAGCTGCACGCAGTGTTGTCGGGCGCTATACGCCAGAACAAATTTATTCCACGAAGCGCGACGCCATTCAGGAGGAAATTTTTGAGGAAACAAAAAAACTGCTCGATGAAAAGCATGTGCAGCTAAACCAGGTACTCATTCGTTCCATCACTTTGCCGCCTACCATTAAAACGGCCATCGAGAGCAAACTTCGTCAGGAGCAGGAGTCGCTTGAGTATGAATTCAAGCTCGAAAAAGCCACCAAGGAAGCCGAAAGACAACGAATTGATGCTGAAGGAAAAGCAAAGGCAAACCATATTTTAAACGCCAGCCTAACGAGCAACATTTTGCGCGAAAAAGGCATTGAAGCAACCCTCCGGCTTGCCGAGTCGCCCAACAGCAAGATTGTGGTCATTGGAAACTCGGGAGATGGAATGCCGGTTATTCTTGGCGACCTGAAATAAAGCTGTTGGCCGGGACTGCTGATTTCAATTATCTTTGCAGCCCAATGGCAAAAGAAGGCATTAAAATAAAGAACAAGCGCGCAAGCTTCGAGTTTTTCCTCGTGGAGAAACTAGTTGCCGGTATTGTGCTTACCGGAACCGAGATCAAATCCATCCGCGAAGGAAAAGCAAACCTATCCGATTCGTACTGCACATTTAAAAACCATGAACTTTTTGTGCAGGCACTGCATATCAGTGAATACACTTACGGCACCTACAATAACCACGAGCCCAAGCGCGAAAGAAAGCTTTTACTGAATTTCAGGGAATTGAAAAAACTGGCGGTCAAGGTAAAAGAGAAGGGTTACACCATCGTGCCTGTTAGCCTGTTTATCAACGACCGCGGACTGGCTAAGCTTGAAATTGCCCTTGCCAAAGGAAAACACCACTACGACAAACGCGAGGACCTTAAAAAGAAAGACTCAAAACGCGAAATGGACCGTTATACCAAATATTAGCCAAATATGAGAATTACCTTATTGACAATTAGCATTATACTACTTAGTCTGCAGCTTGCTGATGCCCAGGAGAAAAAAATCCAATGGATAAGCTTCGAACAGGCGCTTGAAAAAAACGCAGTTAAACCGAAGAAAATCTTCATTGATATGTACACTGACTGGTGTGGCTGGTGCAAGCGCATGGATCAGAGCACATTCAGTGATCCGGTGATCGTCGATTATATGAACAAAAACTATTATGCAGTGAAATTCAATGCCGAACGACCTGACAGCCTTGTGTTCAAAGGCAAGACTTTCATCAATGAGCGTCCGGGTGAAAAACGCAGCCCGCACAACCTGGCAGCCTATCTGTTAAATGGAAAACTTTCGTATCCTTCCTTTGTGTTTATGAATACCGATTTATCGGTGATTACCACTGTGCCAGGCTATTACGAAGCAAGCCAGTTTGAGCCCATACTGCACTATTTCGGTGATGAGGCCTGGAAAAAAACCAATTGGGAAACGTTTAGCAAAGATTTTAAAAGCAGTTTCACCAAGTAGCTTTCAGTTACAAGCCAAATCCAAAACCAACCCGAAACATGGGATTCTGATAAGGAGAGTCAATGGTTTCGTTCAGGTTGTAAAGAATCATGATCAGGGCATAACCTTTGCTCGAAAAATACTGTTTGTAGCCACCGCCAACAAAGATGCTGTGTACCCAGTCTCTTTCCTTTTCACCCGTGAAGTATACTTTTTCGTAGTTCAGCAATTCATTTTCTGCATAGGCAAAAAGTCCGCGGAAAACATCATAACTCGTGTAAAGTCCGCCGCCGTAATTGTTGGTTGAGAACTTGATATAAGCGTCTTTGTAACTGTAATAATTATAGGTAAGGCGCGTTCCAAACTCCCACGCAGGTGTTATCCTGTACCCTATCTGTGGAGAAATCAGGATATTGGATCCGGTGCTCGAAAATCCAAGTCCAAAGCCTCCACCAAACACCCATTTGCTATCGAAACCTGATGCATCATTAAACTGCTGTGCAAAGGTCTGGTTAAAACAGAGCAAACCAGATATGGCCAATAGAAACAATATTTTTTTCATAATCTGCTTGTTGAATGCAGTACGAAAATACAATAAAACTGCATAAATGCCGTATGTTGAATGTTAATTATCTTTGCAGCCTAAATATTCCTGAGCGACAGCCTTAACATGAAACATTCCCCGTCAGCATTATTCCTTTTTACCGCATTGTTTTCTATTCTGACCATATTTGTTGGTTGCCGCAAAGACCAGATTACCACTGACCCTTCCGTGAAACTTACATTTTCGGCCGACTCGGTGATCTTCGATACGGTTTTCACCAGTATCGGCTCAGTTACCAGGAAACTCATGGTATACAACACGCATAATGACCGGCTGAATATTTCATCCATCTCGTTGGCAGCAGGTGAACAATCACCATTTCGCATCAATGTCGACGGATCACCGGGCACCAATGTGAAGGATATTGAAATTGCCCCGCACGACAGTGCGTTTATTTTTGTTCGTGTGACCATTGACCCTACTGACGAATCGAACCCATACGTAGTCGAGGACGATTTGAACTTCAGGATAAACGGGAATGAACAAATGGTGAAGTTGGTGGCCTGGGGCCAAAACGCCATATACATTCTTGCTGACCAGCAGGTCGAAGGATTTCCCGCATTTCATATCGTAGCCGACAGCCTGGAAACGGTAACCTGGACAGCAGAAAAACCTTATGTGGTTTATGGTTATGCCCTGATCAATTCATATGGAAAGCTGATCATGGAGCCGGGAACAAGGGTTTATTTTCACGACAAATCCGGCTTGTGGGCGTATGTAAACGGGGTGCTGCAGGTAAAAGGAAGCCTCGAAAATCCGGTGACCTTTCAGGGCGACAGACTCGATCAGGACTACCGCGATGTTCCCGGCCAGTGGGACCGCATCTGGCTTATGGAAGGGCGTGCAGGCTTTGATCACGAAATCGATTATGCCATTATCAGAAATGGATTCATCGGTCTGCAGGCGGAGTCGTTTCTGACCCCAACAGCCAACAGGCTGAAGATTTCAAATACCATCATTGAAAATCATACCGGAATAGGGGTTTTCAGCCGGCTGTTTAACATCGAAGCCGACAATGTTGTTGTGGCTAACTGCGGCAATTATGCAGCGGCACTTACCATGGGAGGATCCTACCATTTCAGGCATATGACCATGGCCAACAACTGGTCTTTCGGCCCACGGAATAATCCGAGCCTGTTTTTAAGCAATTATTTTTTAGATGCCGATGAAAACACTGTGCCTGTTCCATTGAATTTCAGCGCAGGCAACAGCATTATCTACGGATCAAATAATGAGGAGGTTTCAACCGATTTTGTGGCCGGTGCAGATTCAGTTTACCTGTTTGATAACTGCCTGATCAGGACTGAACGCAACCTAAGCCTTTGGCCAGGATTCAAGGATTGTTTGGTAAATATCGATCCGCAGTTTCGTGATTATGAAACCTTCGATTTTCAGCTTGACACCCTCTCACCAGCGATTGACAAAGGAAAAGCCGGCATCGCAGCAGAAGTGCCGTATGACCTGAATGGCGTCGATCGTACCTTAACGCCGGACCTTGGCGCTTATGAATTTGTGAAACCATTTCAGCGATTACGCTAATTTTGCAATGATCATTGGAATCGGCGGTGTAAGTACTTCGGGTAAAACGACCCTTGCTGGAAAAATCCGAAGCAGCTTTCCCGGCAAGAGAGTTAGTATCCTTTGCCAGGATAATTTTATCCGGAATATAGACCAGATACCCCTGATTAAAGACCGGATCAACTGGGAGCATCCCGATTCCATTGATCATGAAAAACTGTATAACGCCATATTGTCCGAAAAAGGCCAGAATGATATCGTGATAGCCGAAGGTTTATTAATCTTTTACCATCAGCCAACCCAAAGGCTCTTTGATATCAAGCTTTATCTGGAGATTGCATACCCAACATTCCTTCACCGAAAAAAACAGGACCTGCGATGGGGAGGTGAGCCGCAGTGGTACATCATGCATATCTGGAATAGTTTTCTTCAATATGGCAAACTACCAGCCGACAGAAGCGACTTTCATGTCTTCGACGGGAGCCTGCCTGTAACATCAGAGACCATCCACCAACTTATTCAACCGTGAAAGACCTCATCAGCCAAACCATTCATTTTGTACAACAGCAGCTGGAAAATGCCGAAAGCGGTCACGATTGGTGGCACGTTGTCAGGGTTCATGCCCTCGCAAGGCAATTTGCCATTGAATTAAATGCCAACTTAATTGTCGTTGAACTGGCCGCATTGTTGCACGATATTGCAGACTCGAAATTTCACAATGGAAACGAAGAAACAGGACCAGCGCTTGCCGCCCAATTTCTTGAAATACAACATCTTGACTCAGCTACGATTCAGCAGGTTGTTTATATTATCCGGCATATGTCGTTCAAGCATTCATTCTCGTTTAATGATACCCCTTCGCTCGAATTTCAGGTTGTTCAGGATGCCGACAGGCTTGATGCCATAGGCGCTATTGGGATCGCACGGGCATTCAGCTATGGCGGATTCAAGCAACGGCCATTCTTTGATCCGGAAATTGCGCCACAACACTACACCAGCACTTCACAGTACAGCAACAGCAAAGCCCCGACGATTAATCATTTCTATGAAAAACTGCTTTTGCTGAAGGATCGGATGAATACCGGGCCGGCAAAGAAACTGGCTGAAAAAAGGCATGACTACATGGTTAATTTTCTCAGGCAATTTGATGCCGAATGGAATGGATTGTGCTAATTTCCAATTCATGAAGTCGTAAAAACAACCTGACCAAAATCGCTTGTTAACCGTCACTGACACAACTTACCAACCCGGGTTCTCTTTTGTTTTTCACACTAATGGAACCTATTGAAGAACACCTTAACAATTATTAGCGCGCGCTTGCTGTAATTTAGGCTAACTTTGCGCTACTAAAACGACTTCAAATCGATGGAACTAATTTTACTATACTGGAAATCTCTTGTTGAACTGACAACAGAGATGGCGCCTTACCTGCTTTTTGGCTTTTTGTTTGCCGGCTTGCTCAGGGTATTTTTTCCCAAACGTTTACTGTTAAAGTATATGGGTAAATCGAACCTGTCGTCAGCCGTCAATGCCAGCCTGCTGGGCGTGCCAATGCCACTGTGCTCATGCGGTGTATTGCCGACTGGACTTTCGTTACGACAGAACGGTGCATCCAGGGGAGCGACAAATTCTTTTTTGATATCAACACCACAAACGGGCGTTGATTCCATTTTGGTCACCTACTCCATGCTGGGGCTTCCGTTTGCCATCATCAGGCCAATTGTTGCGCTGCTCACAGGCATAACCGGCGGATTGTTGACAAACACACTTGTAAAGGAAAAAGCTGAGCCGGCAATTACACCAAAAGGAATCGATGAGCAGATTCCCAAAACCCTGAAGTTTATGCTGCATTATGCCTATGTGGAGTTTCTTCAGGACATCTCGAAGTGGCTTGTGATTGGTCTGCTGATTGCTGCAGGAATTGCTGTTATATTACCTGATGATTTCTTCACCGCATACGTGAATAGCGATTTTACCGGCATGCTGATAATCCTGGCGGCCAGTGTGCCTTTGTACGTCTGCGCAACTGCATCAGTTCCCATTGCAGCTGTATTGTTGCTCAAAGGACTTTCGCCAGGTGCCATTCTGGTGTTTCTCATGGCCGGTCCTGCCACCAATACAGCTACATTTACTGTGTTGTTTAAAACAATGGGGCGGAAATCAACATGGATCTACCTTTCAACCATTATTTTGGGCGCTTTGTTTTTTGGCTTGCTGATTAACCTGTTGCCCAGGGAGTGGTTTGTATTGCCTCACCAGCACCATGCGCTTCACGACCACCACGAATTTCTTCCCCACTGGCTTGGTGTAGCCTCGGCAATCACACTGGTTTTGCTGATTATCAATGGCTTTATCCGGAAATATTACCCAAAGAAAACCATAACATCCATGGAACCAACATCCTTTAATTTCGAAAAAGATATCATCACCATTAAGGTTGGTGGAATGACCTGCAACCATTGTAAAAACAATGTTGAAACAAACATCAGGGCCTTATCAAATATCGAAGAGGCCAGTGCCGACCTGCAATCACAAACCGTGCGCATTAAAGGCGCTGATATTGACGAACCAAACATCAAAAAAACTGTCGAAGGCCTTGGCTACACCTATGGTGGAAGGGTTTAAAACGATATACCATTCATGGTGTTTTTTCTGGCATCTCCACATCAGTGTGAATTGGCGGAACTGCTGATGTCCTATTGAAAATTAACATAAACACAACAGTGCTAATGGTTTTAGTCAGTGGGTTTTAGTAGTTTTGTCATCAAATTCACAACCTTGCGCAAATTAACCGGTATTACTGTTACTTTATTGTGTGCATTTAGCCATCTGATTATCAACGCACAACAAATTTATCATGCCCGTTTCTCTGGCAACACTGCTGCATTCAGCTATACATTGTATCTGCAAAATGTTATGGGTGATCTCAGTGCAAACCTATACAGCTACCCTGCAGGCACTGAAAGCTATAATAAGGTCACTGACAGAACAGAACTGATCGGAAAGTTGATTGACGGCACTATTCAACTCAGGAAACCAGGCGAAAAATCAGCATTCATTGAAGGAAAGCAGCATGGTGACACCATTAATGCTATCCTGTCACCATCAGAAGAAATTCAGGTTGAAATCAACCTGACAAATACACCCATATCAGGTGGGTTATCGGTGACCTTGGCTTACATCGGGGGGAAACAAGCACTGAATCCTGCTGATCCGTTTACCCCTCATGCAACCATTGAGCTAACAGCCTTTGTCTGCGACGGCTGTGTTACGGCGGTAAAACAACAATTGCTCAGGTTCGCTGCACTTGATTTCCCTGATGATTCTGTGCAGGAAACCCATACCGACAGCTTGCTTAAGTTGGCCGTTAAGAAGTACTTTGCCCAATACAGTCGCCTGAGCGAGTCGCCTGATGTGGCGCGTAGCGCAGGAAACAACTGGGAACGCGTGCAGCAGATGCAACTGCTGTATAATGAACAGGGAGTATATTGTGCCGAAAAGTTGATTTATGCGTATACCGGTGGTGCCCACGGGCTTACAAACACAAGCTACCTCCTGCTAAACACGCACACTGGCTTGCCAATTGAATTGCCTGACCTGATCACTCCGGATTCAATACCTGCACTTACCACACGCATCACCAATAAGTTAAAATTACAATCCGGTTTGGAGATGACTGATAGCCTGAGCGCAAATGGTTTTTTTGTTGATGTTGTCAGGCCAAACGAAAACTTCTATGTGTGTCCTGATGGTTTGGGTTTTGTTTACAACTCTTACGAAATCGCACCTTATGCCAAGGGCCTCATCAGGGTTAGTTTCAACTGGAATGAGCTGTCAGGACTGTTAAATGAATCATTTGTAATACCTGGTTACACATACCGCAAACAATAGGAATGGCCAAACTATGAACAGCCTGGAAATAACGTACGATCTGTTGTCCATCTTTGGTGCGCTGGCCTTCTTCCTTTTTGGCATGAAACTAATGAGTGAAGCATTGCAGAACATCGCAGGTCACCGGATGCGTCATCACCTCTCAACAATGACTGCAAACCCCTGGCGGGGGCTATTCACTGGTTTTTTAATCACAGGCACACTGCAATCATCTTCAGCTTCAACGGCTATGCTTGTTGGTTTTGTGAGCGCAGGTTTACTAACTGTTCTTGAATCGGTTGGGCTTGTGTTCGGTGCCAACATTGGCACGACAGTTACTTCATGGCTGATTACCTTCTTCGGTTATTCCTTCAATGTCAGGTTAATCCTCCTGCCACTGATTGCCTTCTCAATTCCCTTGTATTTTTCTTCGCGATCAGGTAGAAAATCCCTGGCCGAATTTATCATGGGATTCGCCATTTTGTTTTTTGGGTTGCAGTTTTTACGCGACACCCTCCCCGAAATAAACCAGCATTCCGGCATCCTTGAGTTTTTACAACATCAGCAATTTGAAGGCATCGGTTCACTCCTGCTGATCGTATTGACAGGTATTGTGATCACCGTCATTATCCAGTCATCCACAGCAACAATCACCTTGACTATGGTGATGTTCACTGATGGCATCATTAGTTTTGAAGTAGCTGCAGCACTGATCATTGGCGAAAATATTGGCACTACGGCCACAGCAAATATCGCTGCAATCATTGGAAACCGCAATGCCAAACGGACAGCCTTTATCCATTTTCTTTTTAACCTATTCGGTGCCATTTTGTTTTTCCCTATACTGTCCTTCTATTTACAGTTGGTGGTTTACCTTTCGGACCTCATCGCAGGATCTGATTCGGCAAATCCACTCTTCCTCAAACCTTTGCAAATAAGCATCTTTCATACTGGATTCAACCTGATTGTATCGCTGATTCTGATAAGTTTTACCAAAAAGCTGGTGGCGGTGGCCACCTGGTTCATACCGGTTAAAGAATATGAACAGCAGCAGGTTATGCACAGTTACCGGGAAAATTTTGCAACAGCAACATCAGAGCTCTCCCTCCTATTTGGTGAGAAAAAGCTGCATGAGATGGGACTGTATGCACAGCAAATGTTTGGAATGATTCCTGATTTGCTGCTCGAAAAAGAGCCCGAACGGTATGCCAGGCTGCTGCAGCAGCTGCGCAGCAAAGAACAGGAAACAGATACGCTTGAGAGGGAGGTTATGGATTACCTCTCAAAATTGACTGAGCACCGATTGAGTGCTGACGGGTCGCGGACTGTGAGCGGAATGCTGATTGTGGCAAACAACCTCGAGAGTATTGCTGATATTTGTTACAAGATGTCGAAAATCATCGACAACAAGAACACACAAAAGGCATGGTTTAACCAGGACCAGCGCAACCGCCTATTTGCCATGTTCAACCTGGTCGACAACGCCCTGTCGCTCATGGTGGAACACCTTCACCAGCCTGAGAAAACGGATATTGAAGCCTCCGAAGGAGTAGAAGAACAGATTAACCAGACACGACAAGATATGATTGCCCAACACCTGACCGATATGCAGGCTTCTGCTTATTATTTTGCCGCAGGTAACTTTTATCAGCAACTGCTTGTCTATTGCGAAAAGATTGGTGATCATGCCATTAATATCAGCGAAACACTGGACAGGCAGTCTTAAGGACATGCTTCTTCTTTAGGCAATAATCTTCATGTATCAGCCACACAATAGTTACAGGATTTTTTGTGGAATCTGGTTAAACGACCTGGTCCCTGCTTTCATGCTCAGGCAGCATAAAAGAGAATGCCCTTGAAGGCATTGTGAATTGTAAAAAACAACAAAAACAATTCACGCTTCAAGGGCATCAAGTTCGAACTTATAAAACAACCAACCAATTTGAATGCAAATGTAATTTTTTTGCTGTTATCTAAATAACAGTAAATCAGTTTTCGGTTGCATTTATCAAGTTAACGGAAACGCGCTTCTCAGGCGGGTTCAAGGGCCCTGTTAAGGAATTCATTGAAAGCCCTCATTGTGTTGAATGTGTGCATGATACGGTCGACAAGACCCGGATCAGAAACTTGTACATCGTTCAGGTCGTGACCAACCACATAGTGTTTATACTTTAACAATTCAATTTCGTTGAAATCAGCAGGAAAGCCTTTTGGGGGACGGCTGAGTTTTTCCTCCATCAGGTCGCCAAAAACGGCCCTGAATTGTGTATTATCAATTATCGCCCTGAATTCTGCTGAATGAAAATAAATCTCCTGGCGCAATGCCTTTAACTCAGGTGCAGGAGGTCCGTAAACACCTCCTCCAATAAAACTCTTTCCCGGTTCAATGTGTACATAATAACCCGACCTGACTGCAGTTTTGCCTCCGGCATTAAAGAACATCCCGAGGTGGGTTTTGTAAGGTGATTTATCCTGAGAAAACCTGACATCCCTGTAAATTCTGAAGATACATTTCCTGGGATCAAGTGAACCATAACCCGGATTGGTCAGGGCAAGGTTTCCAATAATTTTTTCGGCCAGGTCGATGGCTTCATTTCGCGCACTTTCGTAGCGATTGCGGTTTTTTTCGAACCATTCGCGGTTGTTGTTTTGTGCTAAGGCTTCAAGAAACTGCAGAACTTCTTTCGTCATTGGTTGATTTTATTTCAAAGGTAACTTTTTCTTCAACCAGCAAAAACCTCCTGGACAATTTTTTATACTGTTTTGCAAAAACAGATTGATAATCCTTTGATCAGGCTGAATTTTTTCTTATATTCGTGACTTCAACTTCAGCTAACCCAAAAACAGGATGAAAAGACAAATTTATTTGTTTATCGGCATGTTTTTGCTTGCCGAAACAGTGTATGCTTTTGAGGGTGCTGGCGTAATCGGAGCCAGATCAGGTGGTTTAGGAAAAGCATCCGTCAGTTTAAGTGATTTCTGGTCCTTACAAAACAATCCGGCAGGCATCTCGCTGCACCAGCACATTGAAGCTGGCATTTATTTTGAAAACCGCTTCCTTATCAAGGAGCTAGCCTTAAAATCAGCCGGCATAATTGTTCCGGTGAAAATAGGGGTTCTTGGCCTTAGTTTCAACCAGTTTGGAGGCAGTTTGTACAACGAAAACAAGCTTGGCCTGGCCTATGCAAGGTCATTTGGTCCAATGCTTCGTATCGGTGTTCAGCTCGACTATCTGTCAACAAGGTTTGGGGAAGGCTATGCAGGTGCTCAAAACATCACCTTTGAATTGGGTGTACAATCTACGCTCAACGATCACATCACTGCAGGAGCTTTTCTTTTCAATCCATTGAAAGGCAAGCTTTCCGAACTCACCAATGAAAGAATCCCCATCACCCTAAGGTTTGGAATCACCTACCATTTTAACGATAAGTTTTTTGGAATTGCTGAGATAGAAAAGCAATCAGACCTGAAGCCGGCGCTCAGGCTTGGCATGGAATATGCCATCAATGCCCGGTTTTATGCCAGGCTGGGAACAAGCACACAGACCGACCAGCTCACCTTCGGAACAGGGATTTCTGTTGGCCGTCTGACAATAGATATTTCAGCAGCCTTACACCAATATCTGGGCGCCTCGGCCCAGGCCGGCCTGATCTATCGCTTCGGCCCGGCAGACCAATAATCACTGCATGATGAAACAAGGTATCATCATTTTATGCTTTGTGTTGTGTAGCAACACCATTGTAAATGCCCAGGAGGAAATCAGTCCAGGTATTGTCCATCTCTCAGAACAACTTGCTGCGCAGGTGGAGCGTATCGCTGAATCAACAGATGCTAATTTCGATTACAGTGATTTACTTGAGGACTATATTTACCTGGCCGATCACCCACTAAACATCAACCATGAGGAGGTTTACCGCCTGCGCGAACTGTACCTGATTTCCGCCTTTCAATATGAAAACCTCATGCTTTATGTCGACAAATATGGCCCGTTGGTGAGTTTACATGAGCTTACTGCTATTGAAGGATTTGATGAACAAACCCTGGCACTGATCAGACCTTTGGTTTATGTAGGCAAGCAAGAAGCAACAAGTCAATTTGAACCCGGAAAAGTTATCAAATGGGGGCGTCACCAGCTTATTGCACGCACCGAGCGAACCATTGAAAAGCAGGCAGGCTACAAGCCCATCAGCGATTCTGCCTGGCAGGCCAGTCCCAATTCCCACTATCTTGGCGGACCACAAAAGATCTATGCCCGCTATACCTTTGATTACCGGAAGAAATTCAGGGCTGGAATTACCATGGATAAAGATGCGGGTGAGCCCTTTTTGATCAATAAGATGAATGACTCAATTCAAAAACTGTCAGGTAACAAACTAAGAAATGGCTTTGACTTTTATTCAGCACACGCTTTTGCTTCTGGCATAGGATTTATCAAAGCCTTTGCCCTGGGCGATTATCACCTTGCGTTTGGGCAAGGCATTACCATGTGGTCGGGGCTTTCGTTTGGCAAATCGACTGATGCCAATGGGGTGATGAAATACGGGCCCGGCCTGAGGCCCAACACTTCCGTCAACGAGAACCTTTTCCTTCGCGGAGGCGCTGCAACCTTTAGCTGGTGGAAATTTGAGCTTACCGGTTTCTATTCAAGCAAATACGCCGATGCCAATGTTGTTTACGAAGGTGACACCCTGAACGAATATCATTATGCAACAAGCTTTCAGGAATCGGGGCTGCACCGCACCGTGAATGAAGTTCAGGACAAATCGGCCATAAAACAATTGCTTTACGGTGGCAGAATTTCCTTTCGCGACAGGCAGTTTGAAGCCGGGCTGACCATGCACAGAACATCCCTGAGCACCTCCCTTGATCCACAAATCTATCCCTATAACAAATTCCGGTTCGCCGGAAATACGATCACCAATCAGGGTGTCGATTTCAGGTATATTCTTTCGAAGATCATATGTTTTGGCGAATTGGGAATGAGCGACAATGCTGCACTTGCCGGCATAATCGGCATCACCACCCAACCGGTTTCATTTGCCACACTAACACTTGCTTACCGGAATTACGACAAGTCGTACCAGAATTTATACAGCAATGCCTTCAGCGAAAGCGCTGCGTCGAACAACGAAACCGGGTTTTATGCAGGTTTGGTGACAGGTCTCAGCGCCAGCACAAAATTAACTGCTTATGCCGATTTTTTCACCTTTCCCTGGCTTCGTTACCAAACTGATGCGCCAAGCAATGGGCACGACTACTTCGTTCAGCTGGACCACATTATCAGCCGCAGCGCCAACATCTCGTTCCGGTTTCGTACCAAAACAAAAATGACGAATGACGATAATCCATGGAACCGCATCGATTACCTGGTGCATTACACAAAAGATGCCTACAGGTTGCACCTGAGCTACGCTGTAAGCCCATCAATCACCTTTAAGGACAGGGCTGAATGGGTGGTATATAAACAGGCTTCGAAACCCACAGAGACAGGATTTATCATTTACCATGATGTTGTTTTCAGGAAGGAGAAATCGCCTGTAGAGCTCACCATGCGTTATGCACTGTTCGACACCGACTCGTATGATAGCCGGGTGTATGCCTATGAAAACGATGTACTTTACGCCTTCAGCATTCCTTCGTTTTACGATAAAGGTTCGCGCCTATACCTGCTCGTTAAGCTCAGGCTGATGCCTTCACTGGATCTCTGGCTCAGGGCTGCGCAAACCTGGTATGCTGACCGGCATGAAATCAGTTCCGGGCTTGACCTGATCAGCGGCAATACGAAAACCGACATCAAGCTGCAGCTGCGGTGGAAACTTTAAGGTGGTTCGACGCATTTGCTGACTTTTTGCCAAATAAAAATTAATCGAGGCAATAAAGACAATTACCGCTTAATTGTAAGAAGCTGGTTTGCAATGAAACCGTCACGAAACAAAGCAAGGTGCTAATTCAGGGTACAATGACTGCTTTTACGAATTCAAAAAAAAATTAATACAGCCGGCTGCGCTTGATCAGGTACGACATAAGCACCTGGTCAAATCCCTTGTTGATATCCGATTCAACATAATCGATCTGGTATTGGCCACAGCGCAACATGAGCTCATTTTTCCGCTGATGCACCTCCTTTTGGTAGGCTTCTTTGATTTGTGCCGGATTCAGTTTTATGGACTCGCGCGATTCAAGGTCAACGAACCGGTAAGGCCTGTTTTCAAAATCGAGTAATTCTTCGCCCGGGCGATCAACAACATGAAACAGCACCACCTCATGTTTATTGTAACGAAGGTGCTGCATGGCGTGAAAAAGCGCAGTTATCTGTTCAGCATTGTCCATCATATCGCTGAAAATAATCACCAACGAGCGTTGATGTGTCAGTTCTGCAACCTGGTGCAAGGCTTCAGTGGCCGCCGTTCTTTCAGCCTCCGCAACGGCATCATGTTGCATCAGTTTTTCGAGCAGTGACAAAAGGTATTTGTGGTGCACTGAGTTTGATCGGGCCCTGGTGTGTGTGTTCAGTTTATCGGTAAACAGGCTCAGGCCGACGGCATCGCGCTGGCGGCGCATGAGTTCCATCAGCGAAGCTGCTGCGTATACAGCAAACAGGAACTTATTCGGATGATCAACATCAGGATGTTTCTGAAGGGGGTAATACATTGAACCTGAATGATCGATCACCAGTTGACACCTCAGGTTCGTTTCCTCTTCATAACGCTTAACAAATAATTTCTCAGTGCGACCAAAGAGCTTCCAGTCGATATGCCTTGTCGATTCACCACTGTTGTAGAGCCGATGTTCAGCGAACTCAACGGAAAACCCGTGAAACGGACTCTTGTGCAATCCGGTAATGAAGCCTTCGACAACCTGCTTTGCAAGAAATTCGAGGCTGCCAAAACGCAAGAGCTTTTGTTGGTCAATTGGATTTTCCATCGCTATAATACAACAAAGCCCCGGCGAATTTCAACATTGCCGGGGTTGTAGCAAGATAATAACTGTTTTATAAAAGTGACTCGAGCTTGTTTACCAGCACCTGTTTTGGCACAACGCCCACCTGTTTATCAACAACTTCGCCATTTTTAAAGAACAAAATGGTTGGGATGTTGCGGATACCATATTTTGCGGCGGAAGCATTGTTGTTATCCACATCAAGCTTAACAACCTTAGCCTTTCCGGCGTATTCATTTCCAATATCTTCGACAATTGGACCTACCATCCGGCAAGGGCCGCACCATACCGCCCAAAAATCAACAATTACTGGAACGTCTGATTTCAATACAACTTCATCGAAGTTGGAATCGGTTACATCTAATGCCATTATTTTAGTTTTTCAATTTGTGTTACAAAGATACATTTTCGGCTATTTATTTTACCGACAAATTTCAATTTTATCTTGAGAAAACACCGCAGATGGCCAATTTGTTCTAAACTTAATCAACAGGTATTTCACAAGCGTATCGTCCTCAGGGAAGTGTGATCTATGCGTGGGTTCAGGCACAAAATTGCTAGTTTTTACTCCTATTTAAGTTCAAAATCAACATAATCCAACTGATCGATCAAGGGCAACAGGCTATCAAGATCAATCTTTCGTTTTGAAGCATGCAGCACAGTTTTAATGTTCAATTCCCTGTCAATTAGATGCAAAGCATACGGAAACTGCCCTTCATTCTCTTTCATCATTTCGATGAAAGCCTGCATGGTTTCCTCTTCAAGCTCTTCAACATAGAGTTTGATAATTAATTCATTCGTCATTGTTTTAAGCACGTTATCGAGCAGCTGAATTTCATTGACTTTTAACTCGAGCCTGTCCTTGTCGCGAAATGATTGTTGCACACTTGCACTTATCATGACAAAGGTACCGGGTTCGATCAGGTGTTTGTACTTAAGGTAAGTTTCAGAAAAAAGCATGAGATCGACAGATGCAAGGTGGTCCTCAAGTTTAAACCGGCCATATGCCTTGCCCTGACCCGAACTCAGGTGCTCTGAAAAGATGACTTGTCCGGCAAAGTTCAACTTTGTACCCTTGTAATTCTCAAGTGATTGATTGAGCAACTGGATATTCGTGTTTGTAAAAAACCTTACCGGGATTTTGTATGTATCGAGTGGGTGGCTGCTGATATAAAAACCAATTGTTTCCAGTTCTGCCTGCAGCTCGGTCATCTTCGACCAGGGCTCACATTGCGGAAAACTGATTTCGGCCAGCTGCACGGTGCTTTCTTCGCCGAACAAATTAATCTGCGTTGAGTTTTTAGCTTCCTGGGCCTGGGTGGCGTAACGGATGGCTTTTTCAATAAATGACAGGTTCTCGTTGTTTTCCTTGAAGAAAAACTGCGCCCTGTGCACACCTTCGAACGAATCGAAAACACCGGCCATGGCCATCGACTCAAGCGACCGTTTATTCACATTCTTGAGGTTGATCCTTGTCAGGAAATCAAACACACTTTTAAACAAGCCATTTTGGTTGCGCTCTTCCAGAATACCTCCGACAGCCGCTTCTCCAAGGTTTTTTACCGCACCCAGCCCGAACCGGATTTCACCCTTGCTGTTGACCTTGAATTTGTAATCAGACTCATTCAAATCGGGGCCCAGCGTCTTAATGCCCATGCGCCGGCTTTCTTCCATAAAGAAAGTCACCTGCTTTATGTCGCCAATGTTGTTGCTGAGTACCGATGCCATAAATTCGGCAGGATAATTGGCCTTCAGGTAGGCTGTCTGGAACGCGATGACCGCATAACATGTTGAATGTGACTTATTAAATGCATAATTCGCAAAGGCATTCCAATCAAGCCAAATTTTGTCGAGCACCTTTTCAGGATGGCCATTTGCTTTGCCTTTTTCAATAAACTCCGAATAAAGTTTCGTCAGCAGGTCCTTATTTTTCTTCCCCATGGCCTTGCGCAGTGTGTCGGCCTGTCCCCTGCTGAAACTGGCCAAACGCTGCGAAAGCAACATCACCTGTTCCTGATACACCGTGATGCCATGGGTTTCTTCGAGTATTTCACGCATCACTTCGAGGTCGTAGCTCACCGGTTCCTGGCCGTGTTTTCGCCGGATGAAATTGGGAATATACTGCATTGGACCAGGTCGGTACAAGGCATTCATGGCAATCAGGTCGGTAAAAGCAGCAGGTTTAAGTTCCCTCAGGTGTTTTTGCATTCCCGGACTTTCATATTGAAATATACCGATGGTATCGCCCTTTTGAAACAACTCGAAGGTTTTAGGGTCATCGAGCGGAATCTTATCCGGGTCAATGACCACCTGGTGTCTTTGTTTGATCAATGCGATGGTGTCACGGATCAATGAAAGGGTTTTAAGACCCAGAAAGTCCATTTTAAGCAATCCGGCTGGCTCGGCTACGCTGTTGTCAAACTGTGTTGCCCACAAGCTTGATTCCTTGGGCAAAGTCACGGGAACCAACTCACGCAGGTCGGCCGGTGTGATCACAAACCCACAGGCATGGATACCTGTATTGCGCACAAGGCCTTCAATTTTAACGGTGGTTTTAAGAATCCGGCCTTCAATATTATCCTGTTGCATTTGGTCGAGCAGCATCTGGCCTGCTTCCATCTGATCAGGACGGTATTTTTCTTTCAGTTTTTCCTGGCTCATCGACAGGAAGTCGCCCAGCTTGATATTTTGAGTGGATGCAGCCAGTTTATTGATGGTGAGCTGGTCAGAATCGAGCGCCCTGCCAATATCCCGTATGGCGAGTTTTGTTCCCAAAGTGCCATAGGTAATAATCTGGGCTACCTTATTCTGCCCATATTTTTGGGTCACATATTCAATCACCCTGCTTCGGCCTTCATCATCAAAGTCGATGTCGATATCGGGCATGGAGATGCGTTCGGGATTCAGAAAACGCTCAAACAGCAAGCCGTATTTCAACGGGTCCACATTGGTGATGCCAATGGCATAGGCTACCAGCGAGCCGGCAGCAGAGCCACGGCCCGGACCAACCCACACACCCATTTCACGGGCTGCCTTTATCAGGTCCTGCACGATCAGGAAATAACCCGGAAATCCGGCATCCTCGATGGTGAACAACTCAAATTCAAGCCGTGAATTGATTTCTTCAGTAATTTCAGCATACCGCTTTTTTGCTCCTTCGAAGGCCAGGTGGCGCAGGAACCTGTTTTCTCCGCGCTTACCATGATCCAACTCGTCCTCATCATCGAGGAAGGCTTCTGGGATGTCGAATTCCGGCAGCATCACCTCGCGTTTTAAGGCAAATGGTTCAATTTTTCCGATGATCTCATCAACTGTACTGATGGCTTCAGGGATGTCGGCAAACAAGTCTGACATTTCGGCCTGGGTTTTAAAATAAAACTCATCATTCGGGAACCCAAAGCGATAGCCGTATCCCTTCCCTATCGGATCAGCCTTTTTTGTGTTATCTTTAATACAGAGCAGGAAATCATGCGCATCGGCATCCTCACGGTTCAGGTAATAACTGTTGTTGCAGGCAAAATAAGGGATGTTGTGTTTTTTGGCCATGACCAGCAAAAACTCGTTCAGGTGGTTTTCCTCAGCGAGTCCATGGCGGTTAATTTCGATGTAAAAATCAGGTCCGAAGGTTTCTTTCCACCACAGCAAGGCTTCTTCTGCCTGATGTTCGCCTACATTGAGCAACAATGAGGGAATTTCACCGGTAATTCCTCCGGAAGTAGCTATCAATCCTTCTTTGTGAGCAAGAAGGAGATCCTTGTCAATCCTTGGAACATAGTAAAATCCATCAGTAAAGGAATCAGAGCTCAACCGCGACAGGTTAACATAACCGGTTTTATTCTTTACCAGAAATGGCACCAGATAGCCATTATCCTTAATTGATTTATCGGAATGGTCGCGGCAGACATACATTTCACAACCCAATACAGCTTTCAACTGTCGGCTTGAATGGTCATTTTCACCTGCAGCCTGGCCGTGATTTTTGTTGTACTTTTCAACAGAATCGATGAAATGGAACGCCCCCATCAGGTTTGAAGTGTCGGTAAGCCCGACGGCAGGCATACCAAGTTTTCCTGCTGTTTCAACGAGTGCATCAATCTCTGTGGTAGCCATCAGTATTGAGTAGGTTGAATGGTTTCTGAGTTGGGCAAAGCCCTTGTCAGTTTCAACGCGCAGACCCTGAATTTCAGCAGGGATAGCTGCTGCTTCAGGCAACTTATCTTCAGCCTGCGTCTTGTTGGATTCAATCACCAGGCCCGATGGCTGAACAGGACCTGTATACTTTTCCCTGAACCTAGCGAAAAAATTCTGACCAAGGTCAGGATGGGTCAGCACACCAAGCCTCATCAACTCTAAAAAACAACGCACAGTGGCATTCACATCAGCCATGGCATTATGCGCATCGCTAAATCCTTCGCCAAAGAGCTTGCGGTACAACTCGCCCAGGTTTGGCAGCTTGAACCGTCCTCCCCTACCGCCGGGCAACTGACAGTAGGCAGCAGTGACTTCGGTGCAGGTATCGAGTTGTCCCATTGTCATGAGGTGGCTTTCAATCGCAGTTCGCAAAAATTCAGCACCAACGATCTTTGTATCAAATTCGATGTTGTGACCAACTAAAAACCTGGCCTGTTTTACAGACTCCTGAAAAGCAAGCAGCACCTCGCTCAGCGGTGCACCTTCTTTTAACGCAATCTCAGTGGTGATGCCATGCACCCTTGCCGCATTGAACGGAATCGTGAAGCCTTCAGGTTTGATGATAAAATTGGCATCCTGGATGAGTTCACCTGTCTCGTCGAGCAATTGCCAGGCGAGTTGCACAGCCCTTGGCCAATTGTCAAAGTTTGTAATCGGCGCATGTTTATCCCTTGGAAGTCCGGTGGTCTCAGTATCAAAAACAAGAAACATAGAAATATTTTAACTTATTGATCTTCTTTAATATACGAAATTTGATCGCTTTCACAAAATTACCTTAAAAAGCCTTGCCATCATTGTATGTTGAAAACTTGTCATAATTAAGCCCGCCCGTAAAATGCTTTGCTCATTATCTTCGTGCCATGGTTAATGACGGTCATCAACTATTTTTACATCAATGTGCACTGGTCTGCTGCCGGCACTTCGATCAGCAGGAATCACCGGATGAACGCGACACGGGTCAGTTAATGGATGCACTGAAGTTCAGCTCAATTGAGGTGCATAATGCGCTGCTGCGATTGAAAACGTCAATCGAAACGGATGCATTTGTCAGAAAGGATGGCGAACTGCGGTCAAAGCTTAAGGATGTGTGGCAGTTTCAGGTGAAACGAACCGCTGACGAAGTGCGTTTGGCGTATCAAAACTTAACAGAAATAACCTCAACACTACACATTGAGTTGCCTGCATTGGAAATGGAATAGATTAATTGTGCGCTTTTTCAGGCAACAGAAGCACAAATGCTGCATGCTGACCAAATTAGTTCAAAGAAATAGTGTCAGTTTCAAAAAATAATTTCTATTTTTGCAGCCCAAAATACATTTACACTTACACAATTAAAAATTAACATTTATGCCAGCAAGAATCAGATTACAAAGGTTTGGTAAAAAAGGAAAACCTTTTTACCACATTGTAATTGCGGATGGTCGTGCACCACGTGATGGAAGGTTTATTGAAAAAATTGGCACTTACAACCCAATTACAAACCCGGCTGAGATTAACATTGACTTTGACAAAGCGGTTACCTGGCTTCAAAACGGAGCTCAACCCAGCGATACTGTTAAAGCCATCCTCTCTTACAAGGGAGTTTTATACAAATCGCACCTTATCAAGGGTGTAAAAAAAGGCGCCATGACCGATGCTCAGGCTGAGGTTAAGTTCCAGGCCTGGTTACAGGAAAAAGAAGCCAAGATTGAAGCCAAGAAAAAGAGCCTTGAAGATGGTGCAAGAGGCACACGCAAGGAACGTCTTGAAGCTGAAGCCAAGGTAAAAGAAGCCAGGGCTGCTGAATTGGCAAAAAAACGCGCCGCAGAACTTAAGGCTGAACTTCATGAAACTGAAGAAGCAGCTGAAGCCCCTGCAGAAGGCACAGCAGAGGAATAGATTATTTCGCAGAGATAATGTTCAAAGCCGGATTCTTTCCGGCTTTTTTTTATTTTTGTTCATAACAATCACAACGCGAACACAAAAGGCATGCAGAAACAAGGCTACTTTCTTTTTGGCAGGGTAAGCAAGACCCATGGTGTGAAAGGCGAACTGAATATCCGTATTGACGTGGATAACCCATACGAATTTGAGTCGCTGAAAATGATGTTTATCGAAATCAACAAAAACCTCATTCCTTACTTCATACAGGAAATGCGCATCTCAGGGCAAAAGGCCTTTGTATCGCTCGTAGATATTAACAGTGTTGAGAAAGCTGCTGTACTCTGCGGACGCGATATTTACCTTCCTGAAGCCTTGATTCCGCGCCTTGACGAAAACCAGTTTTATCTGCAGGAGATCATTGGTTATGAGGTAACTGACATCCATTTTGGTCCGCTGGGCAAAGTACAGGATGTGATTGAGTTGCCCCAGCAAAACCTGATGCAACTGCTTGTTGACGGCCATGAAATATTGGTCCCCATACACGATGAAACCATTGTCGGGATTGATAAAGTCAGGAAATCAATCGAAATAGAAGCCCCCGATGGTTTAATAGATTTATACCTATCCAATTGAACCCTGTCGATTCAAGGCCGTTTCACTTTAAGCACTTCAGCTTATTCCACCACCGGTCGACAATGAAAGTCGGTACCGATGCGGTATTGCTTGGCGCCTGGGTAAAATGCGGTCAGAGCCGCAATGTTTTAGACATTGGTTGTGGGTCAGGTATCCTTTCATTGATGATTGCCCAACGATGCAATGCTTCATTTCTGGGCATCGATATCGACTGCGACTCTGTTGAAGAAGCCGCCTTCAACTTTTCGGCTTCCCGATGGGCAGGCAGTATGCAGGCCAGGCAGACTGATCTGTTATCATTTAGCAACAATAATCAAGAAACATTCGATTTGATTGTATCTAATCCTCCCTTTTTCACTGATGCAGTGAAAGGGACTCACCACAGGAGAAACCTGGCCCGTCATACTGACTCGCTCAGCTTCGATGATATGATACGCAGTGTGTGCAAGCTGCTATCAGCAGACGGAACCTTTTGTCTTGTGCTTCCGTTTCAGGAAAGCAAGGTGTTTGTTGATCTGGCGAGCATACATGGCCTGACTGTGAGCCAAAAACTTACCATTAATCCAGTCGAAAACAAAGCCCCCAACAGGGTAAACCTGGCCCTGACGCGCCATGCACCGGATGTTGTTGATGAGCAGCAACTGACCGTTAGAAAAATCAATGGTGAGTTCACTTCAGCCTATTTTCAGCAACTCAGGGATTATTATCTGGGATTCTGAACATCAGAGGAATATTCTCCAGCGACAAAACCGAAATATTTGGTAATTTTGAAGTGATCCAATACCATTCATTATGCGGCGGTTATACCTGTTTTTAGTTGCGATAATCATGGTTTCATGCACCTCAAACGGCAAAAAACCACATGAGCTCACCATTGCAATTTCAAAGGAGAGAAAAAACGAAAAAAAGTACAGCGACTGGCTCGCCCGTCAGCAAGTATCCTTTCAGTTTATCGATATGTCATTATTATCGGTTCAGGATGCTCTAAGTGCGCTAGATCGCTGCGATGCACTGGTCCTTACGGGCGGCAACGACATTTACCCCGAAATATATGGCAAAGGCAACGACAGCCTTCGTTGCGGTGAGTTTGACCGCACCCGCGATTCCCTTGAGCAGGCCCTTTTTACCAAAGCCAGCAGTGAGGCCATGCCAATTCTTGGCATTTGTCGCGGTTTGCAAATGATCAATGTGTGTGAATCAGGAAGTCTGTTTATCGACCTGCCGGAAGATAATGGCAGCGGACAAATTCACCGCCAGGGCGAAGAAGGCTGGACAATGCACCAGCTTGCCATTGAGCCAAACACACTGCTTTCTTCGCTTGTTGCAAACAACACGGCTTGGGTGGCCAGCAACCACCACCAGGGCATTGACAGGACAGGCAGTTCGCTCAAGGCGCTTGCTATTTGTCCTGACGACAGTCTTATCGAAGCCATTGGGTGGAAACAGCCTGAAAACAAAGGGTTTTTACTGGGGGTACAATGGCATCCGGAATGGATGGATGCCAATGATACGTTTTCAGCAGCAATCGCGAAAACATTCCTCGCTGAAGCACAAAAGTTTCACCAGAATCGCTGAAAACTCAGCGTGTAAGCGCAGCGATGATGTCAGCGTATTCCGGAATACAGGTGAGTAAATCCTGTTTATTTCCCATTGTAAAATCACGAAAATCAAACCCAGGAGCGACAGTACAACCCGCAAGCACATATCGGCTCTCCGGCGTGAGCCGCGCTGCAAACCAATGGTTGGCAGGAATTACCACCACAGGTGTGCCATCATCCTCAGCATTACACAGCGGATGAATATGCAACTTAGCTGAATCATCAAATTCTAAAATTTCGAGGGTGTCGCCGGCATAGAAATGCCAGATTTCATCTGACTTTATCCGGTGGAAAGCAGAAAAATCGCCTGTTTCAAGCAGGTAATAAATGGCTGTTGAAACAGCACGGCCGGCAGGAAAAGATGCTTTGGAATCAACATATGGAAACTGTGCTGCTGAACGGTAAACCTCTTTATAATAGCCACCTTCGGGGTGAGGCATCAGCTTCAGGCGGTCGATCCACCATCGGGCTGTTCTCATTTCGATTTCTTTTGTTTTACATCAATGTCGATAGGCTCATTAAACACATACACTAACCTGAAGGTGAGTACATTATTAAACTGATTTCTCGTTTCTGTCCTGCCGCTCACATCCGTAAATTCACGTGTTCTGATGCTTGCAAGGGTGTATTGATACCTGAAATTGAATTTCAGCCTGTCGATGATCCGCATCCTCAGATCGAGCAATACGGAATAATCGTTGAGGTTGTATACTCCGTTTGTGGCCGTTGTAGGGGTGCGCCGACCATGTTCGTACTCTTTCGCCCCAACCAGGCGGCTCCATGACAAGCCTGCTCCAACCGTAATAAATTCCTTATCAGTGTAATGCAACAGAACTGGCACTTCTACATAGTTTAATCGCAATTCATAGGCCCCATTCAGTGAATCGGCCAGGTATTGCGGCTTTTGGTAAGCACCTTTCTGGTTAAAGATGGTTTCGAGCGAAACATCCCAGTTCTTTTTAAAAGGGATCATGGCACCTACACCCAGGTTTCCTCCAATTCGTTTATATCCATACACCAGGTCGCCATCAACCTGACTCAGGTTAAACCCGGCCATCACTTCGCCCTTGATGATCTGAGCCTGCAACGCATCCGGACAGGCCATCAGGACAAACAAGATGAGTAACAGTAATTTTCGATTGTACCACATAAATGCATTTTCGTTTAAACGCAGATTCACCGTCAAAATTATGCCTTTTTACTTAACTTCATGGTCAAACTGATGCGGTGCCTGTCGAGGTCAACAGCCACCACTTCAACTTTCACCTTTTGGTTCAGCTTAACCACCTCGTTCGGATCGCGGATAAACCGATCAGCCATCTGACTAAGGTGAACCAAACCATCCTGGTGTACACCAAGGTCGACAAAGGCACCAAATGCAGTTATATTTGTCACAATACCTTCAAGCACCATTCCGGCTTTCAGGTCATCTATCGTCCGGATATCTTTTGAGAAGGCGAACATTTCGAAATGCTGCCGGGGGTCTCTGCCAGGCTTTTCAAGTTCATCAATGATGTCGTTCAGCGTTTCAACACCTACTTTTTCATTGATGAAATCGGCTGTCCTGACGGAATCCCTGAGTCCTTTACGTCCGATCAACTGATCAGGTTCGAGCTGCAGTTTTCTGGCGATCTGTTTCACCACATCATAACTCTCAGGGTGAACAGCGCTCGCATCAAGCGGGTTATTTCCGCCGCGAATGCGCAAAAATCCGGCACATTGTTCAAATGCCTTATCGCCCAGGCGGGGCACTTTCATCAACTCTGAACGATTCTTAAAACCATTGTTGGCTTGTCTGTACTTAATGATATTGGAAGCCAGTTGCGGCCCAAGGCCCGACACAAAAGAAAGCAATTGCTCGCTGGCGGTGTTGAGTTCCACACCCACCGCATTAACACAACTCACCACGGTGTGCTCAAGGCTTTCCTGCAAGGCTTTCTGGTCCACATCATGCTGGTACTGACCCACGCCTATCGACTTTGGGTCAATCTTCACCAATTCGGCAAGTGGATCCATCAGCCGGCGCCCGATGCTCACCGCACCGCGCACAGTGATGTCATAGTCAGGAAATTCGTCCCGGGCAACCTTTGAAGCAGAATACACCGAAGCGCCGCTTTCATTCACCATTATAGCAATCAGATCCCGATCGAAACGAATGCCCCTGACAAGGTCTTCGGTTTCGCGCCCTGCCGTACCATTGCCAATAGCGATTACCTCCACCTGGTAGGCATTCACAAGGGTCTTGAGCTTTTGCACAGCCTGTTTTGCCTCATGCACAGGCGGGTGAGGAAATATGGTTTCATTGTGCATTAAGCTGCCATATTGATCGAGCACCACAACCTTGCACCCTGTTCTGAATCCAGGGTCAATGGCCAGCACCCGTTTTTGCCCCAAAGGTGGCGCCATCAACAGTTGCCTGAGGTTATCCACAAATACCTTTATGGCAACTTCGTCTGCTTTTTCCTTATAAACTGCCCGAATTTCATTTTCCAGTGATGGTGCAAGCAACCTTTTCCAGGCATCTTCATTGGCCATGATGATCTGCCGGGCAGCCTCACCATTCGATTTAACTACCAGTTTATTCAGGATGTCTGTAGCCTGTGCGCCCTCAACATCAATATTTACTTTGATCATGCCTTCCTCTTCAGCCCGCATAAGTGCAAGTATACGGTGCGATGGCATTTTGTCGAGCGGCTCGCTCCAGTCGTAATATTGTTTGTAAGTGATGGCTTCTGCCTCTTTGCCTTTCGCCACTTTCGCCACCATATTGGCTGTTCGTTGAAACAGCTTCCTCAACCTTGCCCGTGCTTCAGTGTTTTCACTTACCCATTCCGCCATGATATCGCGTGCGCCGGATAAGGCTTCGTCAATACTGCCAACCCCTTTCTTTTCATCGACAAAAGGCATGGCTTTCTGATTCAGCTCGGCTGTCGTCTGACTGAAAATCATCTGTGCCAGCGGCTCAAGGCCCTTTTCACGGGCGATGGTGGCTTTAGTGCGCCTTTTTGGTTTGTAAGGCAGGTACATATCTTCGAGCACCTGCATATTCTCTGCTGATTCAATAAGCTGCTGCAATTCTGGTGTAAGCTTTTCCTGTTCCCGAATAGAGGCAAGGATTGCTTCACGCCGTTTGTCGAGAAGCAGCATCTGCTGGTGTCGTTTTTGTAAATCGGCAATGATTTCTTCATTCATCGAGCCAGTCATTTCTTTCCGGTACCGGGCCACAAATGGTATTGTTGCCCCTTCACTCAACAGGCTCAACACATTCCTGACATGCTGATAGTCGAGTTTAAACTCTACAGAGAGTTTTTTTGCGTAATGCGCGGTTTCCTGCATGCTTGGTTAATCAATCTTATTGAACAAAAGACAAAAGGGACATTGATATCAACATCCCTTTAACTAAATATTGAGTATGCCATTATCGCAACAGGTTCACTACTCCCCTGTTGGTGACTTTCCTGGCTTCCTGGAGGCCGCTGGCGAAACTTTCGTAGGTTACCACCCAAACATAGGATCCGGCAGGAGCCAATTCTCCGCCAGCTTTGCCATCCCATCCCTTCATAGGGTCTTTACTTTCAAACATAAGCTGGCCCCAACGGTTATATACATACATATTGTATTTCGCCAGGGCTGAGGTAGCACCCATTACCTTAAAAGTTCTGTTCTGCTGTACCGCGCTGTTCGGGCTAAATGCATTGGGAAGGTAAATGCTTGCAAAAGCAATATACACTGAATCGGCATTGGTGCAGCAGTTCAGGTCGGTGACAGTTACCTTAACCTGGCCTTCTTCTGTTACGTCAAAATACCTCCCCGTTGTTCCGCTGGGTTCCCAAACATATTGGTCAAATTCGCCGGCATCGAGCCGGATGGATGAATTCGGCAACAAATAGATGGTATCGACACCTTGTCCGATATCGATCGAAGGCAACGGAAAAATGGTAATGTCGCGGCTATTGGTGTAGTTCAACCCATTGAATGTTTCTGTCACATTCACTGTATAAGTACCAGGAGCGCTGAAGGTATAGGCTGCCTGCAGCTGGTCGGAGGTTGAAGCAGCATCGTTGAATTCCCACAGGATCTGGTCAATATTTGCTTCATTACGCAGGTCGAAATAGGTTATTTTCGTATGACAGTGGTTTTGCCAGCTGAAGTGAGGAATATCGAGAAAACTGGTAACGAAATTTGGCATCCCGATAAGGCTTCCGGCACCATTCAGTGACAAGCCGTTGTTTGCAATATGATTGAGGTTATTGTAGTTACATGCCACACCAGCCCTGTTAGGATTGTAAATAACGCCTACAGTTGGCTTGCTGATGACCCCTTTGCGGAATTTGGCCAGGTATATTTTGCCATCAACACCGAGTTGAACTGCGCCCATCAAGCTATCGGCACCGGCCATCTGGTTTACCGCAAACTGATGAACGATATACGGATTATCAAGGTAGTTGGCTGTGTTTAGATCAAACTGATACAAATAATTGATGTTGTCGCCTAAGGGAGATGTGCTCACATAAAGCTTTGAGTTATCCGGTGAAAACTCAAGCCCGAATGGATAATTGTATGTTCCGGCAGCACAGGTTTCTTCGCGACTGACCATTCCTGTTGCAATGTCGAATCTGAAAACCTCAATAATGCCAATTTCAGGGATTACCAGCGCGATTTTCTTTCCATCCGGAGATGCCTTCATATATCCGCCATCGTTGTTTTCCGCCCCGGTGTGGATGGTACCATCAACAGTAATTACAGGATTGATATTCAATCCGTTTCCATCAATTTTATAGGCAAAGAACTTGTTCCCGTCGGTATCACCAAAACCGTGTGTGACCACCCAGAAATTGCCGTCAGCATCCTTCACGGAGGTTATCTTCTGTGCATTGGCATTATGGAGCAATTCATTTTTTGCGGTAATGGTCCATGAGAAATTGATGCGTTCAACCACGGAATACCGCACCCCTTTGGTAAACACAGGGGGAATATACATATCGAGGGTAAACACATAATATTTGTCAGGATTGCCCGGTTGTGGAACAATGATTGACGACTGCGAAGAAAAATTGTTTCCCATCAGGTCCTGTGCGTCGGCCATAAAATAAAACCCGCTTGTCCAAATCCTGATACCATCGGTAAAAAACAGCAGTTGGCCATTTTCGTCGCTGATGGAAGAAACACCGTTAGGCAGGTTAATTGCGCCAGGCATTGCCTGTGGAACAGGGTTACCAGTGGTGAAATCAATCAGTGATTTTTCACCAAAGGTCCAGTTATCAGCCTGATGTGGTCTGACATAATCGCAGGGGGTTGCTACCTGAGCCAATGCTGAATTGTGCAAACCAAAGAATAATCCAGCTCCGGCGAGGAGCAAGGGTAGTTTAGATTTAAAATTCATACTGCAAATCCGGTTATCATCAACAAATATTGTTACTTCTATCGCTTAATCAATCGTTTCACCACAACACCTTTTTCACCAGAAATCTTCAGGATATAGGTGCCATTTGGCTGGGAGGAGAGATCCAGTGTTCTGGTAACACCTTCATAGTCAGGCTTAAACAATTCCTCCTTAAGCACTTGTTGTCCATGAAGATTCAATACACTTATCCTGACCGGATCGCTTAACTCCTCGAACCTGATGTTAAATATACCGATTGACGGGTTTGGATGTACAGTAATATGAGTTTCTAAGGGGCTTTTTTCTCCGATGCCGATATTGCAAGCGTTAAAATCGAAGAAAACCGTAATTGTATCATGATTGATGCAACCAGTAACCGGGTTGATGACCCTTACCCAGTAATCCTGAAAATCGACCCACTGGCCATTGGTGGTTACCCTGATCCGCTTGTCGGCAGATGAGTTGGACCACAGGTATGAGAATCCCGGATTTCCGGCATCGAGCCAAACAGAATCGCGCACACACACCTTGATGGTGTCCTGACTGTACCAGGGAATATTGGCAGGTTTCACATCCACTTGTGGCAATGGATTCACGATGACCGTTACTTCCCCGGTGACGATTTTAAATGAATCGCCTACCTCTATGGTATAAACCGTTGACTGGTTTGGGTTCACTGTTGGGTTTGGCTCATTTGAGGTCCAGCCTGAATTATTGGCTGTCCAATGATAGGTATATGTTCCACCGCCTCCAGAGGCATTCGCATGGATGCTGGTTGATCCGCCAAAGCAAATTTCGGCAGGGTTTGCCTGCGGGAACACACCCAATTGGTCGCCTGCTACTAACACGAGCATTTGATCAGGTGCACTGCTGCAACCATTCACATCATCAATGATTAAGGAAAATTCGGTAGTTGCGTTCAGCAACTTTGTTGTTGGGTTTTGAATATTTGCATTGATCAGGGAGTCGGCAGGGCTCCAGCGATAGCTGTAGTTTCCACCCGAACCGCCTGTGGCAAATCCGGCAAGTGTTGTCGATGTGCCCACATTGATGGTTTTATCATTTCCTGCTTCAGCAACAGGCATTGGTTTCACGGTAACCGGAACGCTGGCCGTAACTGTATTGAATCCATCAGATACATCCACATAATAGGTAGTTGTGTATTGCGGGGTAACTACGGGCTCCCTGATTGTGGCCGTAAATCCGGCAGGTACCGAGGTCCAGCTGTAGGTATAACTTCCCGCTCCTCCACCCGGAATGGCAGTAAGTTGAACATCCTGTCCAAGGCAAATCACTGAAGGGCTTGCTGTAGCAGTTGCTTCGAGGACACCACCGGTAACGGTAACCGTCATTTGATCGCTGCTTTCGCAACTCGATGCATTGTCGATTACATTCATGGTAAACACAATAGATGCCCCAAGCGGTACTGTAACAGGGTTAATAACGGTCGGATCGACAAGCAGGTTGGCAGGCTCCCACATGATGCTGTAGTTGCCCGATCCACCGCTAACTTCACCTTGCAGCTGGGCTGTCCATCCGTTGGGTATTTCGAGGTCAGGACCGGCATCGGTGCTCGCAGCCTGAGAAACCACCACAGCTTTTTGTTTTGTACGCGGGCACATCATCATGCCAGTGGTTGTCGTAAGAGCGACCAGATAGGTTCCGGCTGCACCATACACATGCTGTTGATTCTGACCATTTGCCGTGTTACCATCTCCAAAGTTCCATTGCCAGTTAGTGATGACAGAACTTGGGGGATTGACCGTTGATTGGTCAACAAAGAAGGTCGTATCTCCGAAGCAGGTGGCATTAAAACTGAAATTCGGAGTAGGTGTTGGATTAACTGCTACCGTCGTGTTTGAAGGATCACTGCTGTGTCCGTTGACAGTGATTACAAGGCTGTAAATACCAGCATTGGCGAGCTGAGCATCGGGCAAAGTCGGATTTTGCAATGTTGATAGGAAGTTATTTGGACCTGTCCAGAGGTAAGTTGCATTTGGAACTGTTTCAGAATAAAGTTCCAGAGTCTGTCCCACGCAGATGGGACTGTTGCTGCTCGTAAGGGCCGGAAGAATGGAGCAGTCTGTTTCGCCTACACCTGCACTTTTCTGGAATGTGATGTTACAAGGCTGGTTTGAATAATTGGTAATGAGCAATATATAATATTTCCCGACAAGGCCATTGGCAATATCGCAATACTCCGTAGGGTTCGGCGAGTAACTGCAGTCGATAATTTTTTGTGCAGTGAGCTGATTGGGACATGGGGTTACCGGGTCGTCGAAGGGTCCCCACATGATAAAGTCAATATCCCGCAGCGGGGTACTGAACATATAAATTTGAAGATAACCACCTGTCAGGATTTTTAAATGGTACCATGCTGGGTTTGGCTGAGTCGCCAAACAACCGTAGTTTGGACCATTTTCAGCCGTCCCTGAATTCACACCGGCCGGAAAGGTATAAATATCACCTGTACAAAACGGATCTGATGTTGCACAGATCGGGCTTTGCGCATTGGCTGCACCCATTAAACCAAGTACAACCACCAAAAACAGTAAATATTTTTTCATTATGAACATTATTTGGTATTAGCGAATTTATCATTTTCAATCAGCCAGAGCCGACGTTGGTCAGCATTTGTTGCATTGAAAGCGTCGTTAGCCTGTTTGCGAAGTTGTTCGATATCTTTTATAACCGTTTGTTTGTCCTTGCTAAAGTGCCTTTTGGCAGAAAACCACATCACACCACTTTCGAGGACAGAACTGATACTGGTCATATAATTGAGTTGATATACGTTTAGCAACATATATACCTGTTCATAGCGCGAACCAAGTTTTGTAAAATCGATGGCATAATAATCATTCACATCATCGCTGTGCACAAAACTGGCCATATTGGTCTTAAAGGCATCAGGGGCGAGCTTGCCCTGGAGCATTTTCATGACAGGATCGCCGGTAAAGTTTGCATCAACGGTTGTTTGTGCCCAACATTTACCCGAGATGAAAATCATGCAAAGCATTGCAAAGCCTGCCATGCTCAGTCTCTTAAAGAATAATGTCTTCATAGGTTTTGGTGTATTTCATTGAGATATTGGTTCGTACAATTCGCGGCCGAAAAGTACAAAAAAATTACATTAAACTGACTATTTTTTGTATTGTTGCGTAAACCCCTTTTTTTCATTTTTTCCGGCCTGAAAAATCTGGCCGCAGATGATGTTATTGTATGATCATTTTAATGCCCTGCATATGGTGTTTCGTTTGCAGCAACACGGTGTAAAGTCCTTTTGCCCGGGTTGACAGGCTAATGGTTTTCGGGCTTGCTCCGGCAATTAATTCGGATAGTTCTTCCGCATAAATGATTCTGCCCTGATAATCGATGATACGAATCATCAGGTCGTGAATGGTTTCTGTTGAAGTGATTGCGAAATCGCCGGAACTTGGATTAGGGAAAATTCTCAGCGAGCCCAGCAACGGCTGGTCTGTTTCGTTGATCCCTATACCGCATTGGTTAAAATCGTAAAGGATGGTTATTGTTGCCGTGTCAGCACAACCTGATTCGGGCATGGTTACTTTAACCCAATAGGTCTGTTTATCATACCAGTTACCGTTTGTTGACACCCTGATGCGGTCCCCTGCAAAAAAGTTTGACCAGAAATACTGTGTCCCGGCAGGATGGGATGGATTGAAAGCGATTACCGAGATGGTGTCCCTCACACACACAATGATGGTATCTTGGCCGTAAAGGGTGGCGTGTTCGGGTATCAGGTTTATCGCCGGCAGCGGATTGATGGTTACATCCACCTCATTATTCACCTGGGTAAATCCATCGTTCACGTTGACCAGGTACTTCGTAGAAACTTCCGGAGATACTGTAACCACATGTGAGCTTGCAGTAAAACCAGGAGGAATGGAGGTCCAGGTATAGGTGTAGTTATTGCCGCCGCCCGAAGCATATGCAGTAATGCTTGTTTCTCCGCCCTTGCATAAGACTGAAGGGAATGCCACAGCGAACACAGCCAGGCCATCGCCGGTCGCATTGACAAATACTTCATCAGGAATGCTAACGCAACCATTGTCATCTGTTACCGTAAGTGTAAAAACCACCGGGGTGTTCAGTAATTGGGTCTTTGTGACAGCAAGGCTGCTGTTTTCGACCAGGTTTGCCGGCTCCCAGGCATAGGTGTATTCACCAGATCCGCCATTTGCCGATCCGGTGAGCAGTGTATTGGTCCCCACATTGATGGTCTGATCGGGTCCGGCATTAGCCATCGGTTTGGGTTTAACAGTCACTGTCACAGAAGCATCGACCTGATTTGCTCCATCGGAAACAGTTACGTAATAAGTGATTGATTGATCAGGAAAGTCTGACGGATTGGGTATATCAGTCGAAAATCCGGGTGGATAGGATGCCCAGGTGTACTGGTACAAGCCTGAGCCACCAGATGCAGAGGCCAGCAAATCAACACGTTCTCCCTGGCAAATTACATTCGACGACACACTGAGCTCAATGCCCAGAGGCCCTCCGCTCACGATTACCATCACATCGTCGGCATTGACGCAACCATAATTGTTATCAGTAACTGTGACTGAGAAATTTTGGGTGGTTTCAAGCGGAATCGTAACCGGATCAGAAATTGCCGGGTTGTTCAGCATATTTGCAGGCGTCCATGCATACAGGTAATTCCCTGAGCCACCAGAGGCCGCACAATGCAATTGCGCTGTCCATCCTCCGGGGATGACAATATTATCGCCGGCGTTTACAGTCGGTTTGTCGTGTACTATGACTTGTACGTCATCCGTGGTGGAATTCATGCCATCGTTCACTTCAACATAATACACTGTAGTCACTGCCGGACTTGCAACAGGATTTTTGATGAAAGCGTTAAAGCCTTCAGGAACAGAAGTCCAATGGTAGGTGTAAGTTCCGGAACCGCCAAAGGGATTGGCGTCGAGCTGAACGCTCCCGCCGACACAAATCGTGGATGGGTTCACCTGAGCAAGCACACCGAGCGCTCCCCCCGACACATACACGATCGTATTGTCGGAACTGGAGCATCCTGAGGGTGTATCAGTTGCCGTCATGGTAAAGGTGGTTGTGGTTGACAGTGGCACCGTAACCGGATCTGCCACTGTAGGATCAACCAATAAATTCTGTGGCTGCCAAAGGATGGTATAATTGGTCGACTGCCCGGTTACCAGCCCATGAAGGTGCGCTGTCCAACCTTCCGGAATCACATATTCCGGTCCGGCATCAGCCCAGGGAACCATGCCTACATATACCGTCACATCGTCGTTCACATAATTTTGCCCGTCAAACACAATCACATGGTAAGTTGTTGTAACCATCGGGGTCACATTTGGATGGCTTTCACTGGAAAAGAAGCCGGGAGGAGTTGAAGACCATGCAAAGGTATACATTCCTGAACCGCCCGAAGCAGCAGCGCTCAGCTGTGTAGGGTTCCCCTGGCAAACAGCACTCGGAAGGGCCGATGCATTTACACTGAGCACACTGCCGGTAACCTGCACCCAAACCTCATCGCTTGTAATACAATTGGAAGCCTGGTCAGTGGCATATAAGGTAAACATGGTTGAGGTAGTCATATTTACGGTTGTCGGAACAAGCACATTCGGGTTAACCAAAAGTGCCATAGGTTCCCAATGCACCGCATAATTACCTGATCCGCCAGAAACACTTCCATTCAATTGCGTCACCCATCCATTCGGTATGGTAATATCGGGACCGGCATTGGCAATGGTGGCAGGTTTTACCAATACAGGCAAAGTCTTCGTTTGCGGGCACATTTGTGCACCCGTGGTTGTAGTAAGGGTTACGATATAGGTACCCGCATTTGAATACTGGTGCTGCGGATTTTGAAGGGTTGAGGTAAACCCGTCACCAAAATTCCATAATCGCCCGGTAATTTGCTGTCCCGCAGGCAGGGTCGTCGATTGGTCGGTGAATTGGGTTACTTGCCCAAAACATGTCTCAGAATAGGTGAAATTCGGGACCGGCATCGGGTTTACGACCACATTCACTGTGGCCGGGTTGCTGTTGCTGTTGTTTACATGGATGACAAGGGTATAGTCTCCGGCATGGGCAAGCTGTGCGTTTGGAATCACAGGATTCTGCAGAGTGGATGAGAAACCGGCTGGTCCTGTCCATGTATAGGTGGCTCCGGCAACATAATCTGCATAGAGTTCAATCTGTTGGGTTACGCATACAGGACTGTTGCTGCTGACCGGTGGCGGCAAAATGGTGCAGTCGGTTTCGCCGGTTCCGGCACTTTTCTGAAAGGTGATTTCACAAGGCTGATTAGAGTAGTTGGTAATCAGCAAGATGTAGTACTTTCCGGCAATAGCGTTGGCAATATCAACATATTCGGTTGGGTTCGGGGAATAACTACAGTCAACAATTTTATCGGCGGTTAGCTGGGATACACAGGGCGTAATGGGGTCATTAAAAGGTCCCCAGCAGATAAAATCAATGTCGCGCAGCGGGGTGCTGAACATATATATCTGCAAAAACCCGCCAACAGCGATGCGCATATGATACCATGCGGGATTTGGCCGGGTACTGAGGCAGCCGTAATTTGCACCGGGCTCGGCCACCCCTGAATTTACACCTGCAGGAAACGTGTAAATATTGCTGGTGCAGAACGGTTCCGAAGTTGCACAAATCGGACTTTGTGCAAAAACATTTGCGCCGGAAACCAGCATTAATAGAATAATCAAACATTTCGTTTTCATCTGGCTTTGGTTTTATGGTGAAGAAATGCTGGTTAGCTTTGGATATGGAATCTTAAATTACAATAGGCAAGAATTTAGTTTAACATTTGATTTTCAATACTTTGATCTTTTATTGTATGACCAGTTTTGTTGACAAGACTGATTTATCCGATTGCAACAACAAGGTATACACTCCTTTCGCCTGATTTGGCAAATGAATTGTCCTTGGTGAACGCGCAAACAGCGGTTCATGCTTTTCATCGGCAAAAACCGTCTTACCTCTCTGGTCTATTATACGAATATTCAATGCATTGAGATCAACTGAGGCTTCCAAAGAAAAATCTCCGGAATTAGGGTTCGGGTAAACCTGGATAACAGATGCCAGGTTTATGGCACGTTCGCTAATACCAATATTGCATTGGTTAAAATCGAATAGTATGGTTATTTGTCCCTGTGAGGAGCAGCCTGTATTACCATTGGTCACTTCAACACTGTAGGTTTGGATATCAATCCAGTTGCCATTCGTTGTTGTATGCAGCATGCGTCCAAAATAGCTGTTCGACCAATAATAGGTAGTTCCCGGGGGGTCCGTGTTAAAACCAGCATCAATGACAACAGAATCGCGCACACATACCACGATGGTATCGACACCATACATGATGGCATTTTCCGGAATCAGGTCAATGATGGGTAAGGGATTCACAGTCACTGTTGAGAAACCGCTAGTCGAGGTAAACCCGTCATTCACAACCACATCGTACCTTGTGTTGACCGTTGGCGTAACATTGATCACCGGTGAGTTCGAAGTAAACCCGGGAGGCACTGAAGTCCAGCTGTAGCTGTATGTTCCTCCGCCACCGGTTGCCTGTGCAGTCACTGTTGTGCTTTCGCCGAGGCAAATTGCATTTGGATCAGCCAGTGTAAATACCGCAAGCCCATCGCCTGCAGGGTTTACCAGCATAAAATCGGGTTCACCTGTACAACCATTTTGATCGGTTACAGTCAGGGTAAAGATTGTTGGTTCGGTAAGAACAACAGTTGTTGGATTTGGAATTGCCGGATTATCGAGCAATGAAGCGGGTTCCCATGAATAAAGATAGACCCCTGATCCACCTGATGCAGTACCATTTAACTGGGCTATTGTGCCAGCATTAATCACCTGATCAGGACCTGCTTCTGCCACAGGCATTGGCTTTACAACAATGGTTACATTGTCGGTAACGGTTGTAAATCCATCAGTTACTGTAATGGTATATGTTGTTGTCTCAGTAGGATAAACAGATGGGTTTGGGATGTCGGAAGTGAAACCAACCGGATCGGATTCCCAAAGATAGGAATACTCACCTGAGCCACCATCAGGAACAACAGTAAGGTCAACCCTTTCGCCAATGCATATTTCGGCCGGAAATCCTGAAGCAGTGATTCCGAGCGGCCCACCAACCACGTTTACCATCACGGTATCACGGCTTAAACAAGAGGTGCCCAGGTCGTTTACCTGCAGTACAAACTGTGTGCTCGAAGTCAGGCTTACCGTTGTTGGATCCGGAATATTGGGGTTATCCAGCAAAGCAGCCGGGGTCCATCCATAAAGGAAATTACCACTTCCTCCTGAGGCAGAACCATCGAGCTGGGCTGTCGCTGCATAAGGAATGTCGATGTCCATGCCCGCATAAACCAGCGGAGATCCAAGTTCAATATCGAAGTAATAAATGTTTGGCACTGCATAATTGTCGCAGGCATCTTTTACAAAACTCAAGGGCATGAGTTCCAGTTCATAGTGTCCGCTCTCAAAAAGTCCGGGTGTAAAATACAGCTTATACTCTCTTTCCATCGTACCACCAAGTAAGCAGGTTTCGCCGGTAACGCTGGTAATCTGGTAAGGACCTCCGGGGCCACGAAGTTTGAAGTCACTTACATTCACTGTGTTGCACTTGACTTTTTCGGTAAACCTGATGGTTAGCATGGTGGTGCCACAATTGATGATGTCGTTGTATCCAATGTATTCAATGGTTGGTGGAAGGTCATCGAATATTACGGCAGAACTGTTGCTGAAATCCAGGGTATATCCCCCAGGGGTTTGTGTCCAGTCACTTACGCATAGCACATATGTCTCGCCCTGATAAACTGGCAGGTCAATATTCCATTTGTTTGTAGGTCCTCCCCCATTACAATGGGTTAATCCTCCATTTAATGTACTGATACCAGTCATTCCCTGGTAACCACCTCCACCTGCAGCATTGCAGCTCGATTGCATGGCAATGGCATTGCTGTATATTTCGCTGCAATAGTGATTAGTGAGGTTAAATACCGCCCAATCGTAGTCGTCAGTTTCAACCGAAGGTGTGATACGCAGGCGAAGCATACCTGACTGGATAACCGTCCAGATATACCAACGGCTGTTCTTTTCCCCATCCATGCAGCTAGCAGGACACGATTGTCCGGCATTGATTTCGTTGGGGTAGTTGCCGGAACCGGTGGCTGTAAATATTTCGGTATAGACATAATCACATACTGGAATGGCGCCCAGACAGTCCTGTGTTGTTGGTATCTGTGCTTGCGACATTTTAATTGTCGTAAAAAAACTGAGGACAAAAACGACTAAAAATAAGGGTAAAAAGCTGTATTTCATTTACTTTGATTTACGTTGGTTTCCGTTTACGTTGTGTAGTTAAGTATCACAAATTTATTCTTTCTTGATTCTTAACGCAAACTTTTTTCAGGACACCACGCGATTGGTTGTTTTTGCAAGCCTTTCTCTGGCAAATCCGAAAAGGAATTTGAACAAACAAGTATGAAATAAGGGAGAAAAAAACTCCCTGTCAATCTTTCACGTTCAGGTCAACAGGGAGTTTCTAGGGTAAAGGCAGGCCGGCGGACCGGTCTGCCCTGTTGGCTGTTATTTTGTTACCAAAACTTTTCGGGTTTCAACAACATCCTTGTTACGGAAGATCACGGTGTAAGTTCCCTGTGAAGGATTGTTGAGCTGAACCACTACGCTGGCAGCACCTTTAACCCTGAAGTCTTTCACCTGATAAACAGGCATTCCAAGGTTATTATAGATGGCAATGTCGTATGATTCTTCCAATTCACTGGTAATTGTAACTGTGAAGCGACCGTCGTTCGGAACAGGATAGATCACGAATTTACCCTGGTTGTTTTCCTGCAGACCAGTGATCAGCACATACACATCTTCTGATGGTACTGAGCTGCAACCATTCAGTGTCACCACAACAGAGTAGTTACCTGTCATGTCGGCGGTGTAGGATTGGTCAGTGGCGCCATCGATGATCTCCCCTTCGAAATACCATTGGTTTCCGGCAGGTGCATTGCTTGTCAGCACATAACCCTCGAGTGTAACAATGGGCTTAAGCGGGGTTTGATTTACCGTGACTGCGTATGCCGGTGACATGCCACCATCACCGCAACCATTGGATGCATAAACAGTGATTGGTCCTGATGCAGCATTGTTATCAAAGTTTACCAAAATACTGTTGGTATTCAAACCATCAACGATGGTTGCACCAGCAGGCACGGTCCAATGATACATTTCGGCATCTGCAATCGGCGACACACTATAAGCGATATTCTGATCTCCTGTACATACAGAGCTTGTACCAGTAATGGCACCTGCGCCTGCCGGTTTGGGAAGAATATTCACGTCGAATGTAGCATCCTGTGGAGCACTGCACCCGGAAGCATTGTAATAGTTAACCGATACAACCTGATCGTCAGTACCTGTCCAGTACACAAGGATCTGATAGGTTCCCTGTCCGGAAACAATGGTACCACCCGAAGTAACATCCCATGAATAATTGCTGAAGCCATCCTGTGTGGTATACACATGGTCTTCGGTACTATTCTGGCAAACGATGTCATTACCGACAATTGTTGGGCTAGGAAGAATACTTACATTTACATTCAGCACGGTCGGGTTGAGGGCAGGGCATCCGGAAGCATTTGTAAATGTAGCGCTTACGGTTTGGTTTCCAACAACATTCCATTTAACTGAAATCTGGCTGGTGCCTTGTCCTGATAGGATCTGGCCACCAGCTGAAACTGTCCACAGATAACCCGACATTCCTGAAGCAGTGCTGTAAGATTCGATGCTGGTAACGCAAACAACATCTTCGCCAGTAATTACAGGTACAGGTAGTGCATTGAGGGTCACGGTCAGGCTTGAAGAAACACCAGTGTTACAAACATTTGTACCTGACACAGTCACATTACCTGAAACTGCGGTGGCATCATAGTCAACAGTGATGCTGTTGGTATTGCTTCCGGCAACGATGGTACCACCAACAGGAACTGTCCATTGGTATCCGGTGGCATACATGATTGCGGGAACAGTATAAACATGTCCAGTAGTATTCTGACAGATCGAAGCAGGACCAGTGATGGTTCCGGCTGGATCTGGTGTTGGGCAGACGGTGGTGAATGTTTGCTGTAAACCATAGGTTGTACCAGCTGTATTCACTGCCACGGCGCGATAGTAATAGGTGGTGTTCCACATCAATCCACTCAGGTCACCATACACCGCGGTGTTTACGTTGCCTGTAACTGTCAGTGGCACTCCTGCAATGACGTTGCCATAAGCAGGTGTTGGTCCCCATTCAAATGAGGTTGTGGCGTTCTGGTTATTGGCATTAACTGTACTATTGAGTCGTGCGGTAGTGATGCCAAGGTTGCTTGCTGCATTTGTGGTAACTGTTGGAGGTGCTGCACCAGTTGTAAACACCTGGTTCAGGCCATAGGTTGTACCCTGTCCATTGGTTGCCACAACACGGTAGTTATAGGTTGAGTTGATGCCCAAACCAATCAGGTCGGCACTCACTGCAACGTTTGTTCCTCCACCCACAGGGCTTTGGGTTGCGGCAATAGTATTACCGTAAGCAATTGTCGGACCCCATTCAAAGGTCACTGTGCTGCTGCTGCAACCAGCATTAACCGTTCCTCTAAGGGTTGCTGAAGTATTTCCAATCGGCTGAGGAGCCAAGGTTGCTGCTGTAGGGGCCAGTAATGCGCCGGTTACAAAGGTCATGTTTGCACCATATGAGGTAACACCACCTGAAGTAACCACCCTGAGCCTGTAATTATAGGTAGTTGATGGGGTCAATCCAACCAGCGATGTCATGACATTGGTGAGTGTGCTTCCACTTACCGAAGCCGGTGTACCGGCAACTGAGGTTCCGTAAGCTGTAGTTTCACCATAATCAAAAAAGGTGTTCACTGTCAAACCATTTGCATTTACAGTTCCATTCAGTTGCACATCCTGACAAACCTGGTTGCTCACTGCCGCAGTTGCAATGGCCGGATTTGTACCGAATTCCAAAGCACCGATATCCGGTGGATTGGTGCGGGCTACATCAGCATAGTCGCGTTTAACATCGGTAAGGTAAGTTCCGAAGTTATCAATTGCCGTATTCGTTGGCATCAGGTCGGTGCTAGATGTAAACATCGGGTCGGTTGCAATGGAGTTCAGATCCTGTCCGGTAGCTGTTCTCCATGCTGCCAGTGTGGTCACATCAGCTCCCTGATAGCCTAACACACCTTGTGTGCCTGAGGCATAATAGTCATTGTAATTGATGGTCGAGAATACTGCGTTCGTACCACCATTATAGATGGCATAGGCTTTACCCGTGGCAGAAACTGTGTTCACAATTGAGTTTGAGAAGAAGTTATCGCGAACATCAAAGTTGGCTGTAGCCGGAACATACAATGCTGCGCATACAGTTGCACCATTATATGAAGATGTACCAAACAGGTTTACGCTGTTGTGATAAATCTTTACATCGGTTGTCGTTCCTAAAATACGAATACCAACGATAGCGTCTGATGTCATCGAACTCCATCCATCACCCCTCAGGTCAGTAATGATGTTATTGGCTACCAACAGGTTGCTTCCAACATATCCTGTATTGATATCAATCCCCTTTCCGCCGTATCCACCGGTTCCGGTATAGATCATCCTGGTAATGTTATTACCCGTGATGTTCGTGTTGATAGTGTTTGTAGAAATATTGATTGCCTTGGGGTTGTTTCCAGTGCTGTAGTTTTTGAAGATGTTATCAGAAATGGTCAAGCCATCAACATAAGAGGTTGAAATTCCGATATTACCCAAAGAAAGCAGGTCATTGTCGCTACCAAAAATATTTTTGGTTACGAGACAGTTGTTGGTACTGTTTCCAAGAACGCCAACAAACTGTATACCCATATAGGCATTGAGCAGTTCATTATTCTGGATGGTGGTATTGTGGTATCCGCCACCGGCATAGTTGAGGATAATGGCCCAGTTGGTGGCTGTTTTGCCTCCCAGTTTCACCACGCAGTTTTTAATTGTGTTGTTCTGAGCACCCTGGACACCATTGTGGAAAATTCCGATACCATAACAGCTTGCAGCAGTGTTGGTGTTTTCTATGGTCAGGCTGCGGTCGGTGCCACCTGAGTTTGAACCATCAAAGATGATGTATTCAGCACCCATCAGCACAAACACGCCATTGGCATGGAATCCGGAAACCAAAGAAGTTACGCCGGCTTTGGGCTTAAAGGTAACGGTTTTGGTAGCGCTAACACCCGCAGGTTTGTTGATGATCAATGGCAAGGTTTCAGCGGTGTAAGAAGCATCCCAAAGTTCAAAGGTTACCGGAGCAACAACTTCTTTCAGATTAAGGTCAGCAACTGCGGCAGTGATGGTTGGATAAACCTGGCCTACACCAACCGGATATACACCTGACAAGGACCCTACTATAATATAAGAATAAGGTGTTGTCGGTGGCGTTCCGGCTGCTGGAGGATTGATGGTATATCCTGACGCTCCGCCTGATGGGTTAGCGCCAACATTTGGTGTGGTAGCAACATCCTGTGCCACGATGTAGTATGAAACAACATCACCAAGAACAGCGCCTGCGCCAAAGGTAAAGGTATATTGACTGCTACTTACCCATGTAGCGGTTACGCCAGTGTAGGCACCTGAGTTAATTCTCCAGTACAACCTTGGAAGTCCGGCCCCTGCAGTAGGCACACCGGTAGCATCGGTGATTGTTGTGGTCAAAGTCCTGGCACCAAGGCCTGAAGTGTTTGCCAGGGCGCTAAAGCTTATGGTTGGAGGGGTCAGGTCGAGCAAAACTCCGGCAAATTCATCGGCACCCATATCAGGCGCAGCTGCAGGTGAAGATACGTTGTTCGGATAACCAGGATTGGGATAACGCGCATTGTTGTCAATATCATCAACAATGGATAACGGAGCGCTGATCACAGTTCCACCGCTTTCAACCTGACAGGCTATCGATGCCTGAATATGCAGGTTATAAGGTGTGGTTGCGATATTTACGAAAGGAGGCAATTCAGTGATTGCAGCGGCATCACGGGGAGAAACGCGCGATTTGTACAAGGCAATGGTCTGATCGAAATTGGTTCCATCATAATAAATCAACCTGTTGGCTCCGGGTGTTCCGGCGTAAAAGTCATTGTTATTGGAGTTAGCCGAATATGATGTCAATGTAGTTGATGACCTGCGGTATGCAACAGTATAGCCTGTGGCACTGTTTGGAGTAGAATTATTTACAAAAATATTATTCCGCATATCAACAGTTGGAGTCGTTGAAGCATACATGGCTGATGAGCCAAATAATGCGCCTGAGCTTACAGCGTTCAGGTACACGGTATTATAATAAACATTCGATGTGGTACCACCAGTAATATAAATTCCATTTAAAGGGTTGGCAGCATTAGCGGCTGGTGCCTTCAGGTCTGAAATTATATTGTTATAGGTGGTAGTCGTGGTTCCGCTCGAAATATAAATACCTGCAACAACAGGGTTGGTACTTGTCGAGGATAGGTTGTAGATGGTGTTTTTGTAAATAAGATTTGTCGTACCACCACTTAACCATATTCCATAGGCATAACCTGCTGTACCACCAGTTGTTCCAGTGCTGTTCAGGGCAAAAACGACGTTATTGGAAACTTCAATATTTCCGGTGGTGAAGTAGTACCCAACAAATGAACCACCACCTGCCCCACCGGCGGTTGTGGAAAAATTGTACACCTGGTTGTTTTGGATGGTTTTTGTTCCTGAGACTCCATACTCCCTAAGCCCCATGAGGGTACCTGTTGAAGGAGTGCTTAGGTTGCGAACAATATTGTTGGTTAATGTCACATTTACCGAAGAGGACAGCCCATAAAAACCGTAAATACTTCCTGTTGAAGTAATTAATGACCAATTGATGTTTTCAACCGTATTGCCATTCACGGTGAGGTTAGTAGGACTGGTTGTTTTCATGGCGTAAATGGTACCACTTGCGCCTGTTTTGGTCACATTGCTCAGGCTGTTGTTGTTCATAAATGCAGTAACCGGGCTTCCTGTTTCAATCAGGTACAAGGTTCCTGTACCGGCAATGTTGAAGTTGGTAATCACATTGTTGTTCATGTTCAATGTTGCCGCTGTGGAAGAGTTATAAATGCCATAAACCGTACCAGAAGTAGCGGTGCTATAGCTGAAATTCTGCAAGGTGTTGTTGTTGATGTTAATGGTATTGCCAGCAGCTGTTGACCCGATGGCATTTTCAATACCTGATACCTGGCTTGTTGTGGCTCCACTCTGCAATGCGATGGTATTGTTGTTGATGTTTGCACTGGCACTTACACCTGCCTGTGCATAGATTCCACGTAAGGTACTCACGTGGTTAACACCCGAGCCATTGTTGTTGTTGATGGTATTAAAGGAAATGTTCACACCCCATTGGTTGTTGGCACGGATACCAGCTGAAGGGTTTGTTGCCGCTGCGGCACCACCATAATTGATAATGGTATTTCCATTGGCAAGGATTGAACCTCCGATGTCGTTACCGGTATCACCCAGGGTAAATGGGGTAGCTGCAGCATATCCGCTGAGCGCAATCCCGTAGTTCACGTTCTGGATGGTATTGGTGTAGAACTTATTGTTTGAGTTGGTACCCAAAGCGTCTGTCGGCGTGATTGCTGTGGTTGCAAGCAACTGCGTTGCATTTATCACAAGAATACCCACTGAGCCCTCAACCATCGGACTTGTACCGGAAGCATTGTTGATTCTGTTCAGGGTAATCACACAGTTCTTTATGGTAACACTCTGGCAACCATCAATTGCACTGGCTTTAAATAAGCCGTAGCCATATTCCATGGTTGCGGGATTTGCAGCATTAAGGTCGACCAGGTCGATTCCATTGATGGTAACATAATCACTACCAACGATAGCCCACATCCCATCGGGGACTGCACTTGAGGGCGTACCAGTACCGGTAGCATAAGCGGTGATTAAGGGATTTGCACCGGCACCGTTTTTCTGGAAGGTGATGGGGTTTGCCAGCGTACCTGTGGCAGTAAGATCGATTCTGCCCGCAAGGATTTCAGTGTAGCCGGCGGCCACATTAAAGGTAACACCACCGGCACCGACGCCTGCCGCATTTAAAGCGGTGACGGCAGCACTGATAGAAGCATAGTCGCCCGGAATGGTTTTGGTTCCGGAAAGCTGTGCCCATGAACCCTGTACCCAAAGGAACAGAGCCATTAAAAAGAGTAGCGCTTTTTTCATGATGATTGAATTTAGTGAGTGATTATTTGATGATTTACGACATCCTGGAGTTTGGTTGACAACTCTTGTTTTTCTTCCTTGGTTATAACTTGTCTTAAAGGTTAATTATATACAAATAGCATACCAAAAAAATACAATTAATCTGTGGTATAATTGGCTTTTACGTATTCCTAAAAATCAAATTTCAGTTGAAACGGACAAACCAATGGAATGTATGTGTTTGGAATTGCAACGAATTATTTATTTCATTGTTTTAATGATACTTATGTTTGATTATTATGAAACAATTCAAGGCATTAATTCAGGCCATTTGCAATTCGTTGGTTGAATAATCTGAGACAAAAAAAATACCTGATAATTCCCAAAAAGTAATAAAAGCCTTCACCGGCAAGATGAAGGCTTTTATCAATGATAATTATTTGGTTATTCTTCCAATTCCTCCTGGTTCATTTTCCAGTTATTATACAGCTTACGGGCACCGTAGGCAGCACCCAGGGTGAGCAGAATTCCAATTCCACCTCCGATAGGGGCCGATCCGCCGATAGGACCACCACCGGCACTTGGATCTCCCGGAGGATCTGGTGGTTGAGCGAGTAATACCTGACTTGCAATTGAGAGTGCCAACAGCAGTAATATGCGGATTAATTGCTTTTTCATATCGCGTTTCGTTTTATTGGATGAATAATTTCGATGTATAAACCCTGTTGCCTGAAGTTACCCTCACAACCGCCACTCCGGTATTGATTGCCTGAATCACTGTTGGATGCTCCATACTTACCCTTGATTTGAGCAAGGTATTTCCCAACACATCAAACATTTCAACAACAGCACGCTCGCCAAACAAGGCTGGAATGTCGATGTAGATTTTTTTGTCAGAGGTCCAGATGGTGTAATCATGCGTTCCTATTTCGCTTTCTCCCGTAACATCAAGGAAATGCACCCTGAACCTATCAGGACTGTTTTCAACCTGGTGATTAAAGGTGTATGATGGCTGTGCGCGAAGGTCGGTCAGGGTTCCGGTAAGCAGGTCTTCGAGGAACATGCTCACATTCGGACTATAGCTTTCAAACCCACTGAAATTCAAGGTGATGTCACCAGCCACGGTATACTCAAATGCAAGCGGAACAACAAGTGTGGCTGCATCAAGCGGCAAGGCATTGATGCTTAACATTTTGTCGTCAGATGAAATAGAATATAGCTGGGGAGCTGTTGATGCACCATAGATTTTATTGGCGTCGTACTGATCGTCACAGGCTGATGTCGACTCATCCTGGAAGCGGATGACTGTTTCATCGCCATTGCCACCGGCACTTACGTTAATGCGCATCAGGTTATTTATGACCTGTGCATCGAAAAATGCCTGGGTGGTATTCGATCTGACGCTGTTGTTCAGTGCCAGTGTTCCAGTTCCACCACTTGCCATTACAAAGAAGGCCTGACCAACCGGTATAATATTTGATCCGCCATTGGTTCCTACCCCACCTATATAACTGGCATATTGGGTACTATTATACACGTATACAGCATTCGCAATATTGGTTTTTGTCCAGCCTGAGGCTGCTGTCCAATCAATGTTTGAAGGGTAAGGATTCGGCACAAGGTTATAAAGTCCATCTGCAGCAGGCGTAGCCAGTGTCATGGCACCATTATTCATTGCGCCGGTGAAGGTGTAGGTTGTTGCTGCTACTCCCGGATAATTAATCAGATATCCCTGGGTTACTGTCAAGGCATCTGAAGCATTGAGGTATTTCACCCAATTCGGAATCGATGGGTCATACTTCCAAAGGTAGGATCCGGTAAACAAGGCAGCAGTCGGGTTTGACCCCGAAGTTAGTGGCACTGAGACGAAATGGTAGGTGTTGTTGGTGATATAGCGTTGAATGGTGGCATTCACCCCGTTGCTGTTGTGCTTAAGGGAGCCTGTTCCTGTAGCATCAGATTGAATGACCAATCCGCCGTTTCCGGCGTTGTTTGTGAGCGCCGTTGTTACGGTTAGCTGTCCGGAAGGTCCAATGGTAAGTACACCGCCCGAGTTGATGGTTAGGTTATTCAGGGTAACTGCAGTAGCGATAACAGGATTGTTGGTCACATCAGCAATGGTTACGTTCATACCTGAGGTTGGAACACCATTGCTCCAGTTGCCTGCCACTGTCCAATCTGTGCTGGTTGTACCAGTCCAGATAGTATTTAAATTTGAGAGAACCACATCATCAAGATAAATCCCATTTCCATCAGTATCAGTGTGTTTGAAAGCAATATAAATGTTTTGACCAGCAAAAGCATCTAGTGAATAGCTAACCGAAACCCACGATGGAGTTAAAATTCCAGTATTGATAGTACCAAGTGTAGTAGTGAAACTGGCTAATAAAGCATCAGTGGTTGATACTAAAACATCCAACTGGTCGGGAGGGAATGCACTTCCAAATTTATTTTTCCAATAGAATGCAAGTTGATCGCCGGCAACAACTGACATAACTTTAGGTGTGATCAGCCAGTCTTCTCCTCCAGTTGTCTGATAAGTAATGGCAGCACTAGCAACACCTGAATTAAAGCTTGCTGTTGAACGAGACCAAACTTCAGCGCCAAGTACACTTTGTGCTGACCAGGCTGTTGGTGGGAAAGTTACCGATTCAAAGCCTTGTGAATAAGGAATTGTGATTGTAAATGGATTCACTGTCAGTGTCCCGGATGTATAAGTTACTCCATCCCAGAAACCTCCGCCACCGCCACTGTAGCCGCCGTATTGGTATGAGCCACCAGTAATCCTCCAGCGGGCTGCATAATCATAGGTTCCGGCTGTGATTCCAGATCCGATTGTTCCTACAAACTCATCATTGTTACCAGCCTGATCGTTAAAAGTAGCAACTGTCCAGTTGGTCCAGGTATTCGGGTTTGTACCCACTGTGCCCCAGCCAATCCAGCATTCGATACCGGCACCTGGGCCGGCAGCTTCGGTAACACCAGGTTCATATGCCCTGGCATAAACACTTAACGCACCCCCTTCCGTAATGGTTCCGCCTGCAGGCGATTGCATATTGGCCCAATCAATTGCCGCTGGAACTTGACCACTTTCATATGCTCCCATGGAAGGAGTTGTGCCGCTACGGGAGGCTCCTGTATAATCAATGGTAACCGAAACAGGAGTTCCAGCTGCCAAAATAGGCGAACCGGAAAAAGGCTGAAGATTAGTTTCAGATACGAACAATGGATCAGAATTCAATGAGTTGACATCCTGAGCAGAACTGGTTTGCCAGTCAGCAAGGGTTGTTTTATCGGCTCCATAATAGCCCAGAATCCCATAGGTTCCACTTCCGAAATAATCGTTGTAATTGATCGTTGAGAATGTAACTCCAGTAACTGCATAAGCTCCGTAACTTTTTGAACCAGCGATGGCAAAGGCAGTTGAATTCATAAATACATTGTTTCTGACATCCAAACCTGTCGCTGTATTGCTTGTAACAATAAAACAAGATGACATACCGGCATTTGTACCCCCGGTCACTGTACCATAAAGGTTTACTGAATTGTAATAAACCATATGATTCGTTCCACCAGTGATTCTGATCCCAAAGGCATTGTAAAGAGTGCTTGTTGAAGAATAATTGGAAGTAATAATATCATAGATAGTATTGTTTGCAATCAGAATGCCTGTTGTTCCGGTTCCTGAAGAAATATTAATTCCATGAGCGCCAAACCCACTGGTTGTTGTAGATCGGAGTCCATAGATATTGTTTCGGTTAACCGTAGCATTGGTTACATATTGTCCAAGATCTATCGCTGCAACGGTTAAACTGCCTGTTGTCTTTAAATTAAAAATCGTGTTTTGTGAAACATCTGGGGTGCTGGCACCCTGAATATCAATACCTCTGAAGATAATATAATCTGTAGCTGTAGATGATCCAATGGTGTTACCTGTAATGCTTAAACCATTTAAAACACCGGCACCAGTCGATGAACTTCGTGCCCAAATTCCATTGTAGGCTTTTGTAATAACATTATTTAGAATTGAAAGGTTGTCGTTGTCATCTGCGGCTGTTCCAAGTGCAGATGAACCTGCAAATATGGCATAAGTAGTCGCACTAATTGAGCCGGTTGAGATATTGCAGTTTCTGATGGTATTGTTCGTTGCTCCTGAACCCGTTCCTTGACTTATAATTTGCAAGGTTGCAGAGCCGCTTGTGCTAGTATTGCTCAATGTAAGATAGTTTCCACTACCACTAAACCTACCATCAATGGTAACCCTATCAGCTCCATTTAACCGGATCAAACCACCTGCGTAAGAACCAGAAATCGACCTTAAGGTAGCAGCATCAGGTTGAATTGTAAGGGTGTAATTACCTGCTCCAGCTTCTGACCATTGGTTGAGTGCATTAGAGCCGTCTTCAGTGATATCAGAAATAATAGTTGCTGTAATATTCCCTGTGACAACTTTTGCATTAATGTCGGCAAACAAACCACCAGCTCCTGTAAGGGTAGCATAATCACCTCCTGTACCTATTGTTTTTGTTCCGCTGATGGTACCAACGATTGTATACTGATTAATGGTTCCTGTAAGCGGGAAAGCTGCAGCTGTTAAGGCAACACTTGTTGGAGCTGCATTAAGGGTTCCGGAATTAATTCCTACATTAGGTGTGCCTGCTTCGTCCTGGGCTACAACAAAATATTGGATAACATCACTCTCAACAACACCGGTTCCACCGTTTAACAATGAATAGTCAATGGTAAAGCTAAATGGAGTAGAGCCTGTCGTTGATTCAACATATTTCCAACCATCAGTACCACTTGTGTTGTCGTTATAGGTATTGGCATCAACAGATCGTTTGTAATAAACACGTGGTGCGGTACCGGCTGTGACGTTTACATTGGAAGCATCAGTAATGGTAACGGGTGAAAAACTCCTGGTTCCGGCAACAATTCCATTGCCGAGCACTGTGTAACTGATGGTTGGGCCAGTTAAATCAAGGCCTGTACCGGCAAACTCATCTGCACCCACGTCAGGCGTGGTTACGTTTCTGACGTCACCGTCATAGTCATCGGTAATACCGCTAATCGCAGTTCCGCCGCTTTCAATTTGGGTAGGGGTACTTGTGTTTATGTGCAAAAAGTCGGTGCTTGAACCTGTAGTGGAGATAAACGTCGGGTTTTCAGTAAATGATGAGGCATCTCTTGGTGCAATTGTGCCGGCTGTAAAAGCACCAGCCTTGTATTGTGCCATTGTTTGTGCATTTGATGTACCATCATAATATATCAAACTACTTGCACCAGGAGTTCCAGCATAAAAATCATTGTTATTTGATGTACTTGCATAATTTGCAAGCATACCAGCTGTTCCAAGACTTCGCCTGTAGGCTACTGTTAATCCTGTACCCAATGGTGTACTCAGGTTTACTATAATATTGTTTCTTAAATTTAATGCAGCTGTAGTGGAAGTAGCATTTGCAGTATGATAAATACCAGTCGTTCCAAAGTTAGCGGCAACAGATGTAGCATTCACATAAACAGTATTATAATATATGTTGATTGTGCTAACAGTTGACGTTGAAGTAACATTGATACCCCTTATTGCATCAATTGATGCTGATGAACCTGCATTTAAATTTCCAAAATAATTGTTGTAAAGATTTATCGCTGTGCCTCCTGAAATAGTTGCACCAACTACTAGTGGTGTGGAAGTACCAGCAGAAGAGTTGGTTAAATTATATACCTTGTTTTTATACACATTATTGGCAGTTGCACCAGAGATGGAAATTCCGGTTACAGCCGATGTAGTAGAAGTAGAAGACAAGGTATGAATAACATGATTATAAATATTATTCGAACCAGAAGTGACAGACAAGCCTGTCACAGCGCCACCGGTTCCACTTGAAGAAAGGGTATTTATGGTATTTGAATAAACATTGAAAGCCGATGAAGACCCAATAACCAAACCGGTAATTGCCCCTTGGCCTGTAATATTTGTTATCGTGTTACCTGTAACAATACCACCTGTAGCAGAATATCCTACATTTAAAACTGTTATTGAGCTTGTCCCACCAGTCCAATTATTAAAAGTGTTATTTTGAACCGTTTTCGTAGGAGTACCTCCATCTGTATTAACCCAACCAGCAATAGATGTTGCTCCGGTAATCGTGATATTTGAAAAAATATTACCGTTATTGTTTACCGAACTACCCACAGGAGAGCTAGCGTTAGTTGTAAAGAATGTTATCGTTCCACCAGCGCCTGTTTTACTAAAGGCTGTTACAATTGAATTGTTATTAACATCTTGAGTTCCAGCAGCAGGCAAAGTTACATTGTTGGAAATAAAGGTAACAGAGCCTGTGGTGTTTACACTAATATTTGTAAATGTGTTATTATTTATATTCTGGTATAAATGTGTGCCTCCATTATAAATGAAAGTTATTGCCCCAGTCCCGGAAACAGTATGTCCAAAGTTGTTAAAATCATTGTTATTGATATTTACGCTAGATGAAACACTGGCAGAAGTTCCGTTGAGATATATACCATTCATAGCCCCGGCAATCAGACCACTTTTTAACGAAATATTATTATTGTTAAATGAATTTGTAAAAACTCCTGTAGGGGCATTAGTAAAAGCAGCAACCTGAATCCCATATAATGTGCCGGCAGTCACCCCACCTACTGAGCTGGTAATTGTATTATAGGAAACATTCACATTTTTTGCATTCCTTACTAAGATTCCATTTACAGTTCCTGATACATTTGCATAACTTGAGAATGTTCCAGTTGTTCCATAATTGGAGATTGAGTTACCATTAGCCAATCCGCCAATAATCAAACCATCATTATTATCAGCAGCAGCGGTAGGCCCAATCACAACAATACCTATATTTACGTTACTAATAGTGTTTCCTTTTATTGTCAATCCACTATTACCTCCGGCAGTTGTTGTTGCCGTTGCGCTGGTTGTTGGAGTTGTTGCCGCATGTGTCGAATTACTATAGATGCCAAATGTGTTTTGATAGGTACGATTCAACGTAATTGTATTATTTTGAATGTTACAATTTTGTGCACCATTTGTAGTTGATGCATAAAGCAAGGCAACACCCCACTCTGTCATATTATTTGTACCTGCAACGGTTGTTGTGTTTCCCGCATTCTCAACCATTGTAAAACCATCAATCGTGATATAATCACCACCAATAATTTTGAAAATAGCATCATACAACTGACCAGATGTTTGAGGAGTGGGAGCAGTAATCGTGTTTGCATTACCATTAATTGTAATGGTATTAGTTACCGTTCCTGTTGCAGTGATCGAATACCCTCCAGCAGGTGCAGTCTGAGGATTCACTGCCGTCAAATTAATTACGACAGGACTTGTAATTGTTGCGCTGTTTAAGGCTGTTATGGCTGCGGCCAAACTAGGATATGTTGGCGCTAATCCAGATCCTTCGTTGGTAGTTACTTGCCCAATCGAACTGGCTGTCCAAAAAAGCAATACACTTAAAATAAGTAATAATCGTTTCATAAAATGAAATTTAATTGGTTTATTACGCTGTTTATCTGATTGTTGCATATATTAATGTATAGATCCGCCTTCCAAGTGTTTCATTATCCGGAACCCAATGTGGAAGCGCCTTCCAATTATCTCAGGGAACGTAGTTGTGGTGGTTTTATCGTACAATTTTACATTCATTTAGGCTATCCCATACCATCCGGTTCAGGCATTTTGGTCCTGATTTCAAAATCAAAACCTATTTTAATTTTTGTAGAAGTGTTGATTTATAAATTAACTTTTGTAAATTGCTGTGGTTTTCAGACCGATTTGCGGTTATTGAATACGATATCTGGTTGATATTCAAATGGACTAAAATGGAACTTCTCGAAAATATCATGGTTACTGTAGGGGTAAGTGTCAGCCTGCTTATGGCAACCACGGCTTACCTTGTGCATGTGCATACCGGCGACATTTCACGCAAACACCTGTCCGTTTTTCTTGTAATTACTGCCCTTTTTATCCTCAGTTTCGGCCCCGACAGCCTGCGTTTCAATGCCGTGTTTATCTATTTCAGGGCTGTATTATTCCTGCTGCTGCTGCCTACACTGTATATTTATGTAAAGTCTGTACTCACTTTGGGTAATCTCAGAACCTACGTTTCGATCAAGCATTACCTGCCGGCATTCATCATTGGAACAACACTGGGCCTGTCCATCTTCTTTTCCTGGCTTAAGCAGGCTGAAGCCAATGTGCTGCTGGAAAATGAAGCCGATATCAGAAACTATCATCACCTGATCGTTTACGGCAATTTGCTCATTACTGTTACCGTCTTCCTGCAGTTATTCGTTTATGCCTTTACCATTTACAACACCTTCCCGTCCTACATCTCACGGTTAAGGGAGTATTATTCAAGCATAGCACCTTTCAAGCCCAGGTGGGTATTCTGGGTGGTTGCCGGTTTCATTGCCATGTATGTGATTTCTGATATAGCCATGGTCCTTTCGGTGATCGGCTATGATTTTTACCATGCTGCGTTCATTCTCCTCTTGATCGGACTGGTGCTTTCAGCAGCATATTATGGTATCATTATGGCTCCGCTCTTATCCTACAATACCCATGGGGATTTGGTTTACACTGCCCTGTTTCACAACATTAACTCAGTACCTGAGCCAAAAGCAAAACTGCCGGAATGTACTCCTGCTCCGAAAAAGAAGGATTCTAAGCCATTGATTGCCAAGCTTGAACTGCTAATGGAACAAAATAAACTATACCTCAATCAGGAAATTACCTTATATGACCTGGCAACATTGTTAGGCACGAACACCAATTACCTGTCACGGGCAATCAATGAAACATACAGCATTAATTTCAACCGATACATCAATAGCCTGCGTGTTGAGAAGGTTATCGAGCTCATGAAAGAAAACCAAAAGGTACAGTATTCGCTCTGGGGTTTGGGACAACAAGCCGGTTTCTATTCCAAATCGGCCTTCATTATCGCCTTTAAACGCATCACCGGGCTCACGCCCAACGAATATGCCAACCAGCTTGGACAGTATAACCCTGCCTTTACTGAAGATCTGGGCGATGTCAGCATCGAAGATGAATTGCACCATACCTCTGACACAGAAGCCTGAAGCTCGATTTCGCCAATTACGCATCGTAACTTTCAGTATCCACTATAAAGCCATGTTCGTTTTACTTTTTCATCTTTTCATCCAAAAGCACGTTCTTTGCAGTGAATTTGAATAGTATGTCTGCCCATCCGATGCGTTTTTTGTTTTTTATTGCTTTGATGGTTTCGCTCAGCTGCAACAGCCTCCGGGCCCAATCATTCATCTCAGGGACCTTAAGGGGTTACTCAAACAACACCCTTAGCCTTTCGCTGATACGGGGCGACGTGCATAAGCCACTCGATTCCCTGATGACTGATGCCGAGGGAGGTTTTACCTTTCAGATGCCAAAAACAGCCATTCAGGGCATGTATGTATTGAAAACACATGATGGCCAATCGCTGAAACTGATTTACCTCGGACAGGCTGTGAGGCTGATCAGCAATGGCCTGGGCGAAAAGGATCAGGTGGAATTCCTCCAGTCGCCGGATAACACCCTTTGGCACAACTACCTGACCCTCGACTATCAAGTAACCTACCAGCAGGAACTGCTGAAACCAATCTTAAATGATTACCCGAACGAGACTGAATTCTATGGTCAGGCAACAGCTGAATACAAGCGATTACAACTGACCTTGCGGGCTGCAGCGGAAAAGATGATGGCAGATAATCCCAATTTATGGGCATCAAGGCTTATCCGCACCGACCTCACTCCGTCACTTGACCTGAGCAAATCGTTCGAAGAGCAACGTGAAGAGGTTAAAAAACAGTTTTTCAGCTCGACCGATTTCAGTGATACAACATTAATTTACACCGATGTACTCAATCGCAAGCTGATCGAGTACATCGCTTTGTACCAGCGACCAGGCATGAACATGGCCGAAACACAACTGGCCTTCATCAGGGCCCTCGATGTGATTACACGGGAAGCGGCTGTGGATAACCGGATGTATTCCTTTGTGATAGAATACCTGCTGCGGGGTTTCTCTAAAATGGGACTCAACGCCGTTACTGATTTTCTTGGAAACCTGCCACATTTCGACCGTTCGTGCATGGAGCCGGAGGTGGCCCGGCAGTTTGAGCAGGCAATTTTGCCGTATCAGAAAGTGGTGACCGGTGTTGTTGCGCCCCAGATAAACGCGAAAGACATCTTTGGAAAACCGTTTAACCTGAACCGGCTAGAAAGTGAGCGGACCCTGATTTTGTTCTGGTCCACCTCCTGCCCGCATTGCCTTGAGCTCGTGCCTCTGCTGAAAGATTTCGCTGATCAACACAAACTCAAAGTTGTTTCAATCATACTGAGCCCCGATGATGCAGTACTTCATTCTATTATTGACACCTACAAGCTCGACTGGGTACATATCAGGGCAGACCAGGAATGGGAAAGCCAGCTCGTAGCCGATTACGTCATTTATGCTACCCCCACCATGTTTTTGCTTGGTCCTGACAAGAAAATTTTGTGTAAACCCATCAATTTCACCGAACTGAAGGATTGCTTGCTTCAGGAGCACTGATGACCGGGGCAACCACAACAATGAAGCCGTATGCACCAATCATTTGCGCTTAAAATTCATTCGGCTCATGAAACAATACGGCAGCAGAATTGTTGATAAGGTGTTAATCGCCATGCAATGAAAATCATTCTTTCTGGAGCTACAGGCCTTATAGGCAAGGCACTGATCAAGGCCTTGTCAGCCGATCATCAGCTTGTTGTGATCGGCCGCAACAGGAAGCATGCCATGCAGCTGATTGGCGATTCTGCCATCGATTATGTCGACTGGAGCCTGCCTGTCGACACCCTCGCAGCCGTCATGGCAGGAAGCAATGCACTGATCAACCTGGCCGGTGCCGGAATTGCCGACAAGCGCTGGACAGAAGCCAGAAAGAATGAACTCATCAGCAGCCGCATCGACCCGGTGTATAAGCTCACCTGCTTACTAAAATCAGCAGGTATTCAGCTTAATGTGGTGATTCAGGCTTCAGCAATCGGATACTATGGCAACAGGCCCAACGAGGTGGTGAATGAAAAAAGCAGGCGCGGAAACGGGTTTCTGTCAGAAATCACCGAAATCTGGGAAGGAGCGGCCAGCGAATTTCTACACATCACTGACCGGGTGGTGATGTTGAGGACAGGTGTTGTACTTGCCAGAGAGGGCGGCGCCTTGCCCAAATTAGCCAGACCGGTGGCCTTGTTTGCCGGAGGCAGACTCGGCAGTGGAAAGCAGCAGATTTCATGGATTCACCTCGAAGACGAAGTGAGGGCAATCGTGCATTTGTTGCATAACGAATCAAGCACGGGAGCGTACAACCTGTGTGCCCCTCACCCCGTTTCACAGGCTGAGCTGATACAATCCGTCGGAAAGGTGCTTCACCGCCCGGTTTGGTTGCCGGTACCGGCATTTATCCTCACATCCTTCATGGGAAGGATGGCCAGGGAAGTGTTGCTCGAAGGAAATGCTGCGATACCTGAAAAATTACTTGCTGAAGATTTTACATTCATTTTTGCGGAAGTAACACCTGCACTACGCAACCTTTTAACCCCACAATATGATTAAACCCGGTAGTTTCGTACCCGATTTCAGCCTCATTGACCAGTTTGGAAAAGCCTTTCAACTGTCGTCATTCACAGGCAAAAAAAACCTGGTCATTTACTTTTATCCAAAGGACGACACGCCCGGCTGCACCGCCGAAGCCTGCCAGTTCAGGGACCAATATGAGGATTTCAGTGAAGCTGATGCAGAGGTGATCGGCATCAGCGCCGACTCGCCTGAAACGCACCTCGCCTTTGCTCAGAAACACCGGCTCGGATTCAAATTATTAAGCGACACCGAAAACAAAGTCCGTGAGCTTTTTGGTGTAAAGGGCAACTTCTTTGGCTTAATCCCCGGAAGGGTAACCTTTGTAGTCAACAAACAGGGGCAGATAATTTACACCTTTTCAGGGCAGCTAAACGCGCGGCAGCACGTCGCCCGTGCACTTGAGGCGTTGGGCAGGCAATAAAAACTACTGGTCCCCGAGTTTCCTGAATTGTTCCATAAAAGCCGGCAACTGCCTTACAGCAGCCATTTCACGCCATTTCTTACGAACTTCCGAAACCGGAGCGCCAAAGTATGTTTTACCCCCTTCGATTGATTTATCAACGCCTGATGTGGCCAACACGATGGCGCCTTTACCGATTACCAGGTCTTTGTTTACCGAAACACGGCCCCACAGGATCACATCGTCTTCGATTCTGGTCACACCGGCAATAGCTGCATGTGCGCCTATAAGACAGTTGCGACCGATATAGGTGTCGTGACCGACCTGGCAGTGGTTATCGAGCTTTGTACCATCGCTGATGATGGTATCGCCGGTAACGCCCTTATCGATGCTGCACAACGCGCCGACTTCGACCCTGTTGCCAAGGATTACCCTGCCGCATGACTGAAATTTCTTGTAGCCTTCGGGCCTGCGCTGAAAATAGTAAGCATCGGCACCGAGAACAGCATTCGAATGAATCACGGCATCATCACCGATAATGGTGTGGTCATAAATACTCACATTGGCATGGATAAGGCAGTTTTTGCCAATTGTGACATGGTTTCCGATGAATGCACCTGGCTGAATCACTGTGCCTTCTCCAATTACGGCACTCGGGCTGATAAGGACCTTGGATGCTTCGAATGGCATGAACCTGTTGATCAGGCTGATAAAGGCATCGAATGGCTTTTCATGAAACACCAGTGCCTTGCCTTCGGGCCTGTCGACCTTTTTGTTGATCAACACCGTGGTGGCAGCAGAGTTCAGGGCTTTGTCGTAATATTTCGGATGGTCGACAAAGGTGATGTCACCTGGCTCAACCATGTGAATTTCGTTCAGGCCGGTAACAAGAAAATCGGGATCTCCATCGAACTCGGCACCAATAATTGATGCCAGCTCACTAAGGCGAAGGGCTGGGTTAAATTTCATGTAAGATGTACTTAAAGTAAATGGATTATTCTTTTACCCTTTCAGCGTAATCGCCACCGGTGCGGGTATCCACCTTGATCTTGTCGCCAATATTGATAAACAAGGGCACCTTGATGATGGCATTTGTTTCCAGTGTGGCATCTTTCATGGCATTGGTTGCAGTGTTTCCTTTTTCGCCAGGTTCGGTATAAATCACCTCAAGGTTCACATAGGCCGGCAATTCGCACATCAGCACCGATTCAGTCTCCGCATGGATCATCACATCAACAACATCGCCTTCTTTCAGGAACTGTGGCGCATTGATCATATCTTTGTGCATAAAAGTCTGTTCAAATGTCTGTGCATTCATGAAATGAAAGTCCTCGCCATCCTGATAAAGAAACTGCATCTGTCTGCGTTCAATGCGCTGCACATTGATCTTCACTCCGGCAGGAAAGGTGTTTGGAAGAATTTTTCCGGTTTTCAGGTTTCTGAGCCGTGTTCTTACAAAAGCATTGCCTTTGCCGGGTTTTACGTGCTGAAATTCAACAATCACATATAAATCACCATTGAATTCGATACAAAGTCCGTTTCTGAAATCAGCAGTTGTTGCCATAGTTATAATGTTTCAATTAACAAGGGCGCAAAGGTATAAATAAAACTCGTTCCAAAGGCGATTGTTTTCGCCAAAAGCAGGCAAAGGCTTAAAATGCAACTCAAAGCAATCATTTGATTGATAATGTTTTACAAAGCAGGCCTGGGTATAATCATTCTAAATTGAATGAAAGCCACCAGGTGCTGACAGAATCAGTGGTGTGAAACACAATAAAATACGGTTAAGCCACAGCTTATTCGTTGTTCTTCTCGCGCATCTTACCATAGCCTTTCATGATGCCACGGGTTGAGTTTGCAATGAAGCTGAGGATTTCGTCGCGATCGGGTGAAACCGGCACGTTGGCCTCGATGTAGTTGACCGATTGGGTAGTATTATAGCCCCTGAGGTAGATGATGCGATAGATATCCATGATGGCATTGATGCGGTCTTCGGTAAATCCGCGCCTGCGCAGACCGATGGAGTTCACACCGACATAGGACAAGGGTTCGCGTCCTGCTTTGGTAAACGGAGGAACATCCTTGCGGGCCATTCCACCACCCGAAATCATGGAGTGTGTGCCTATCTGAACAAACTGGTGCACTGCTGCAAGGCCACCAATGATGGCCCAGTCGTCGATGCGGATGTGACCCGCAAGGGTGCATGCATTTGCCAGAATCACATTGTTTCCGATGATGCAGTCGTGTGCAACATGCACATAGGCCATCAGCAGGCAGTTTTTACCAACAACTGTTTCCCAGTTGGCTTTCGTTCCCCTGTTGATGGTTACAAACTCACGAATGGTGGTATTGTCACCAATCCTCACGATGGTTTCTTCGCCACTGTATTTCAGGTCTTGCGGTATTGCCGAGATCACTGCGCCCGGAAAAATCCGGCAGTTTTTACCAATACGTGCGCCTTCCATGATGGTTACGTTTGAACCAATCCAGGTGCCTTCTTCGATAATTACATTTCTTTCGATATTCACAAAGGGTTCAATAACCACATTACCAGCAACTTTTGCCTGTGGATGAACATAAGCTAAGGGTTGATTCATGCCGTACTATTCTTTACTGTTATTTACTTTTTTTGCAATCTGGGCCATCAGTTTACCCTCTGTCACCACCTTATCCCCTACATAGGCAACACCCCGCATATTGCAGATTCCCCTGCGGATAGGCGCCGTCAGCTCCAGCGAGAAAATGATGGTATCTCCCGGCACAACCTTGTGCCTGAACTTCACATCATCAATTTTCAGGAAATAGGTAATGTAGTTTTCCGGATCGGGCACCTGATGCAACACAAATATGCCACCTGTCTGTGCCATGGCTTCGATGATCAACACACCTGGCATTACAGGTTCCTGTGGAAAATGTCCTACAAAAAACGGCTCGTTCATGGTCACATTTTTCAAGCCAATGATATAATCCTCAGTCACTTCAAGGATTTTATCGACAAGCAAAAAAGGCGGTCTGTGCGGCAGAATTCGTTGAATCTGAATGATATCGTACATCGGTTCCTTGTACTGATCAAATGGTGGAAGCTTAATCATGCTCAAAGGTTTTATTTGTTGTTTTATCAATCTGGCAAATTCGGTGTTGGCATAATGCCCCGGACGGTAAGCAGTGATATGTCCTTTAATGCGTTTCCCAAGCAATGAAAGGTCGCCGACCACATCAAGCAGCTTGTGTCTGGCAGGCTCATTGTCGAAATGCAGGTCAAGGTTGTTTAATATGCCTTCATCCTTTACTTTCACCCTGGGCTTGTTGAACAATTCTGCCAATCGGTCCAATTCCTCCTGGCTTACTTTCCTGTTCACAAACACGATGGCATTGCTCAGGTCGCCCCCCTTGATCAGGTTGTTTTTGAGGAGAAACTCAAGCTCATGCAGGAAGACAAAGGTGCGGCAAGGCGCTATTTCGTGGTTAAAATCGTTTAGGTTTTCGAGCGAAGCATGTTGAATATTAAGCACTTCGGTGCCATAGTCAATTTTCACATCCACTTTAAATCCATCATAAGGACTGATCACCATCTCGAAACCCTTTTCTTCGTTAACCAGCCGGATTTCTTTTTCAATGACGAGGTAATCCCGTTCAGCTTCCTGTTCCTGTATGCCGGCTTTTTGCAAAGCCTCGACAAAATAGCGGGCACTTCCGTCACGTATCGGTGTTTCCTCCATATTGAGTTCAACAAGGGCGTTGTCGATGCCCATCCCGGTGAGGGCTGCCATCACATGTTCGATGGTATACACCTTCACGCCATGTGAAGCGATGGTGGTGCCCCGGGAAGTGTCGACAACATTGTCGATGATGGCATCAATGACAGGCTGATTTTCAAGGTCAACCCGTTTGAATTTGATGCCATGGTTTATGCCTGCGGGAAAGAAGCTGAGGGTTCCATATTGTCCGGTATGCAAACCGGTGCCGTCAACATGTTGGGGGGTTATGATGGTGCGTTGTTTTTCCGCCATAATGCGCTTAGAAAAATGAATAATCTGGTCCAAATTTCGGCAAATGTAGAAAAAATAGTATTTGGTTGCTGTTTAAGGCAGTTTCGTCAGCGCTTCAAGCTTCTTTTCAAGGTCTTGCACACGCTTGTTGAGCTGCTCAAGCCGTTTGATATGCACTACCGAACGTTTGTAATCGCCCAGCGGCATCACAGGCGATCCCATATACACCTGTTCGGGTTCCTTCAGGCTGTTTCCAACTCCTGACTGGGCTGCCAGCTTCACGCCATCGGCGATGAAAAGGTGTCCGGCCAAACCAACCTGTCCGCCAAACATGCAATTCCTGCCCACCTTGGTTGATCCGCTGACGCCCGTTTGTGCAGCCATCACTGTGTTCTCGCCGACCTCAACATTGTGTGCAATCTGCACCAGGTTGTCGAGTTTCACCCCTTTTCTGATGATTGTCGACCCCAGGGTTGCCCTGTCAATGGTGGTGTTAGCGCCAATTTCTACATAATCTTCAAGCACTACATTTCCTGTCTGAGGTACTTTCTTGTACTGGTTTCCTTCCTGAGGCGCAAAGCCGAATCCGTCGCTGCCAATCACAGCACCGGCATGTATGGTGCATTGCTTCCCGACCACGGTTCCCGCATAAAGCTTTGCTCCCGGATGGATCACCGTATCATCCCCTATCACGCACTCATCACCAATGTATGCCTGCGGATACACCTTCACATTGTTTCCAATTTGCACGTTTTCACCAATAAAGGCAAACTCACCCACATAATTGTTTTCTCCGAGGGTCGCTGTGCCGGGAATAAACGCAAGCGACGAAATGCCCCTCTTGTCTGTTTTAAACCTGTTGTAGATTTCGAGCAGTTCGGCAATGGCGCTGTATGCATCCTTCACCCTGATGAGGGTTGACTGCACGGGCCTTTCGGGAACGAAATCCTCGTTTACAATAACAATGCTTGCTTTTGTTTCGTAGATATAATGGGTATATTTCGGGTTGGCCAGAAAACTCAGGCTTCCTGTTTTGCCTTCTTCAATTTTTGCTATTCCTGAAACCAGGGCTTCCGAATTGCCTTCCACTTTTCCCTGAAGTAGTTGTGCGATTTGTCCGGCAGTGAATTCCATGTTGTTTTTAGTTTAATTGTGGCGCAATTTACGCATTTTTGGTCAGATCCGCTTTTGACCTGACCCATCGGGTAAGTCATCAAATGGCGTTTTGATGGACTTCGGGTAGCACAAAAAGTGCTTTGTTACAGGCATCGACAACACTGAAATATTGAGCTGATCAGAGGCTTCCCTGATGTCCTGCACAGTGCCATCCTTGAACAAAATATTGATCTTTGGCTGGTTGGGATGGTAGGCATGGTTCGAAGTCTGATTATTGATCAACAGGTAGGCGGCTTCTTCAGCCGGAAGCGTAAATGCTTCCCCAATGGCCTGCTTGATGAGGTCTGTTTGTCCGGCATCAAATGCTTCATTCGAAAGCACAACCCTGAACAGTTGCCTGTTCACAATGCACTGGCTCAGATAAGACAGCACCTGGTCAGGATGATTCTGCCACACTTTCAGCGCTGTAAACAAATCAAAATCATCCAGTTCCGCAAAACGATCGAGGATTTCAGGTTGTTGCTCCATATCCTTAAGCTGAATGTCTTGTTTCAGAAACAAGCTTAAGGCAGGTGTAGCAAAGAGTGTCGCACCACGCGATGAAAGTTCTTTGGCCCGCCTCAGTGCGTTGAGAAGCATAAACTCGGCCGAGAGCACCGTTTTGTGCAGGTACACCTGCCAGTACATCAGCCTGCGGGCAACGATGAATTTTTCGACCGAATAAATCCCCTTTGCTTCCACAACAAGTTCATCATGAACCACATCGAGCATGGTGATCAGGCGCTCGGCATTGATCACTCCTTCCGAAACACCCGTAAAAAAGCTGTCGCGTTTCAAATAATCAATCCGGTCCATATCCAGTTGACTCGACACCAGCTGGTGCAGTATTTTCTTGGGGTAGGTGTCCTGAAAAATCGCCAGGGCCATTTCCAGCCGGCCACCGGTCAGGTGGTTCAGTTTCTGCATAAACAGCAATGACAGCTTTTCGTGCGGAATTCCGGCGACAATCGACTGTTCAAGCGTGTGCGAATAGGGTCCATGGCCGATATCGTGCAGCAGAATGGCAACGCTGACTGCCTGGGCTTCCTCGGGGCTGATGTACTGTCCTTTCGACCGCAGGGTAGCAATCGCTTGTTGCATCAGGTGCATGGCACCCAGGCTGTGGTGAAAGCGTGTGTGCAAAGCTCCGGGATAGACAAGGTGCGTAAGTCCCAGCTGCTTGATGCGGCGCAAACGCTGAAAATCGGGATGCTCAACAAGGTCAAACAGCAGCTCATCGGGTATGCCAATGAAACCATACACCGGATCGTTGAAGATTTTCTTCTTATTCTGGCGAATCTGCGGCATAAAAATTGTTAATTTTGTTCGTTGCCTCGCAAACCGGGCAATATTTTAAGTCTTCCTGCATTTGCTTACAAAAGTACACTTATATCGCAACCGTCTTTACGCTCAATCATAGTAAAAAAACCACATGGAAAAAGTCAGAATACTCTGGGCTGATGACGAAATCGATATGCTCAAGCCCCATATCATCTTTCTTGAACAGAAGGGCTACGATGTAACCCCGATCAACAACGGCGACGAAGCCCTCGACCTCATCAGGGCCAATGCCTACGACATCATTTTTCTCGACGAAAATATGCCGGGTTTATCAGGCATCGAAACGCTCGAAAAAATCAAGGCAGATTTTCCCAACCTGCCGGTGGTCATGATCACCAAAAGTGAAGAAGAGTCCATCATGGAAGATGCGATTGGCTCAAATATTTCCGATTACCTGATAAAACCTGTTAAACCAAATCAGATCCTGCTCTCGCTGAAACGCAACCTCGACAACAAAAAGCTGGCCAGCGAAAAATCAACGCTATCATACCAACAGGAATTTCGCAACATCGGACTTGAAATTGGCAATCAACTCGAACATAATGAGTGGATTGAAATTTACAGGAAACTCGTCAGGTGGGAACTCGAACTCGAGAAATCGAAGGACGAGGGCATCATGCAGGTGCTTACCATGCAGATCGACGAAGCCAACAATGTTTTCTCCCGCTTCATCGAAAAAAACTACATCGACTGGATCAATGGGCGCCGGAACGACAAACCCGTGTTATCGCACACACTGATGCGCGATAAAATTCTGCCGAGGATCGATTCTACCGACAGGCCCCTGTTCGTGCTTATCGTCGACAACCTCCGCTATGACCAGTGGAAAGCCATTCAACCCCTGGTCGAAGATTACTTTCGCACTGAGAGTGACGAATTGTATTACAGCATTTTACCAACAACAACCCAATATGCGCGCAATGCGCTTTTCTCAGGACTGATGCCTTCCGAAATCAGGAAGAAATATCCGAAATACTGGGTTGATGAGGAAGAAGAAGGATCGAAAAATCAGTTTGAATCGGAACTGCTGGGCGAGCAACTGAAGCGATTCGGCAAGGATGTTAAGTACTCCTATAACAAAATCCTCAACCTGAATGCAGGCAAGAAGCTTGTCGAATCGATGCCCAACCTCATGGTCAACAAGTTGAACGTCATCGTATACAACTTCATCGATATGCTCTCGCATGCACGCACCGAGATGGAAATGATCAGGGAGCTGGCCGAAGACGAAGCAGCCTATCGCTCGCTGATGCAGTCGTGGTTCGAGCATTCGTCGTTGTATGAAATTGTGCGCTTCATCGCGCTAAAGAAATGTGATCTGATCATCACCACCGACCATGGATCGATCCGCGTAAAAAACCCGGTCCGCATCCTTGGCGACAGGGAAGTGAATACCAACCTGCGATATAAGTACGGTCGCAGCCTGAAGTACAATGCAAAAGAAGTCTTCGAAGTGCGCGACCCTGAGAGCGTGTTCCTTCCCCGGGTCAATGTGAGCACAGCCTATGTATTTACGCGTGCTGACGATTTTTTTGCCTATCCGAACAACTACAACTATTACGTGAATTACTACCGCAACACCTTCCAGCACGGAGGCATTTCCATGCAGGAGATCATGGTGCCCATCGTATACCTAAAACCGAAAGGATGATAGCGCTCGAAGCAAAACAACTCAGCGATCTCGATGAAATTGCCGCCAGCATCCTGAAACTTGCCGGAAAAAAGCGGATCTTCGCCTTGTACGGTGCCATGGGCGCGGGCAAAACAACCCTGATCAAGGTGCTTTGCCACCAGCTTGGTGTAACTGACGAAGTCAACAGCCCAACATTCAGCATTGTGAATGAATACCTTACGCTTTCAGGTGATTCGGTGTTTCATTTTGATTTTTACCGGATCAACACCCTCGGGGAAGCCTATGACATTGGCTATGAAAACTATTTCTTCGGAGGCTCACATTGTTTTATCGAGTGGCCTGAGAAAATAAAGCAACTTTTACCGGCCGGATGCGTACAACTGTGGATCGCGGTGGATGAGCAGACTGGTGTGAGAACGATCAGCTGCAGTTTGACCGACGACGCGAAACCATAACCAACGATTTGTAGCAGCATGTCAGAGAATAATCCACAGATCAGGTTTGCAGGTTCGGGAGAGTTGCTTCCTCAGGAAGAAATGCTTGAAACAATCTGGAAAAAAAACAGCCTGACCATTGGTATCCCAAAAGAAAGCTCTCCCAACGAAAACCGGATTGCACTGGTTCCGGATGCTGTTAAATTATTGACTGCCAACGACCATCGGGTATTCATCGAAAGGCAGGCCGGGGCCATGTCGCATTTCAGCGACCACGAATATGCCGAGGCCGGGGCCGAAATCGTCGACGATAAATCAAGGATTTTCGCTGCTGATATTGTCCTCAAGATTACCCCTCCTACCCTGGACGAAATTGCCATGATGGAAAAGCGCAAAACGCTGTTTTCCATCCTGCAGCTTCCGCTGCGAAACAAAGCGTATTTCCAGCAAATCATCAATGGCAAAATCACCGCCCTCGCCTTTGAGCATATCCTCGATAAGTCGGGCGGCTTGCCCATCAAGCGGTCGATGAGCGAAATCATCGGCAATGCCACCATCATGATCGCATCAGAATACCTGTGTCATCCCGAATATGGCAAAGGCATCATGCTGGGCGGATTTCCGGGCCTCGCCCCTACCGAAATTGTCATCATTGGAGCCGGTACGGTAGCCCAGTTTGCAGCCCGCACAGCACTTGGTATGGGTGCTTACGTAAAGGTTTTCGACAACGCAATCTACAAGCTGCGCGACCTTCAGAACATCCTGGGCGGACGCCTGTACACTTCCATCCTCGAGCCAAAGCTCATCGATGTGGCCATCAGAACAGCAGATGTGGTTATTGCTGCAAAGCACACATCAAGCGGAATTGCCTCCTGCTTCATCACCGAAGACATGGTGAGGTCAATGAAACCAGGCTCTGTAATTATTGACGTGAGCATTGACCAGGGCGGCTGTTTCGAAACCTCAAAACCAACCTCACACCAGCATCCTGTATTTATCAAACACGGGGTTACCCATTACTGCGTGCCAAATATTGCATCACGGGTGCCACACACCGCCTCCTGGTCGTTTTCGAATTTCTTTGCACCCCTCCTGATCGAGGCCGGCGAAATGGGAGGAATCGACAATATGCTGAAAGCGAACAAGCCTTTCAGCAAAGGAGTTTATGTGTACAACGGAACACTTACCAACCAGGAAGTAAGCAAATTATTCCACCTCCCCTTCCAGCACCTCGACCTGCTGCTGACGACATTTTATTAACATCCGGCCTTTTTTGCTGATTGTAGCCGTTTTCCTGTCAAATTTTACAAAAAATAAAACAGGGAATTGATACATTTGCAAGATCGATTAATACTATGAAACTGATTCCAAATACTGTGTTTTATGACATTTCGGCCTTTATGGCATTGCGAAAAGTCATCTTCAACGTTCATGCCTCGGGTCGTAAAATTTTCATCCTGACCGACTCCAATACCAGGCAGTTTTGCCTGCCCATGGTCATGGAAGAACTGGGTGATCTTTCGCAACACCTTGTTTCGATCACCATCGCTGCCGGCGAAAACAACAAGCACCTTCAAACAGCCATGGAAGTCTGGGAGCAGCTCTCAGTGCATCAGGCTGGCAGAGACGCCTTGCTGATCAACCTGGGTGGCGGAATGGTGACCGATTTGGGTGGCTTTGTCGCTTCAGTGTATAAACGTGGCATCGAAACCATCCACGTCCCCACCACCATGCTCGCCATGGTGGATGCAGCCATTGGCGGCAAAACCGGCGTCGATTTCATGCATTTGAAAAATAACCTCGGAACCTTTCATGGTCCTTCATGGGTTTTTGTGATCACCAAATTTCTCGAAACACTTCCCTCACGACAATACCGCTCCGGCATTGCCGAAATCATCAAATATGGCTTCATCAGCCGCCCCGAACTACTGAAACAGGATCTGTTTAACATCGAAAAATCAGCCTTACAATCCATCATCGGCAGGTGTATCGATGCCAAGACCAATATTGTTCAAGCTGACCCTGAAGAACAAGGCATACGGAAGCTGTTGAACCTGGGCCATACTGTTGGCCACGCCTTCGAAGCCATGGCACTAATGAAACAGCAGGACCTGCTGCATGGTGAAGCAGTGGCTTCAGGCCTTGTTTGTGAACTGTATATTTCGACCCGGCTCCTGAGCCTCGACACCGAAGTGCTGGACCATTATATCGGCCTGTGGCAAAGCGCGTTTCTGCGCTATCCGGTTGCTGAAGAAGACGATGCCGAGCTAATGAACCTGATGCTGCAGGACAAGAAAAACAGGGCAGGTAAGCTGTTGTTCACCCTGATCAGCGCACCGGGGAATGCCGTTTTCGATATTCCGGTCGGACAGGAACTGATTGAAGAAAGCCTGCAGTTTTACCGGTCGTTGTTTTGATTTGCCTCATGAAACTCGCTCCTACCCATACTGAAGTTTCCGGATCTGTTTGTCTGCCCGGCAGCAAGAGCATCAGCAACAGGCTGTTAATGATGATGGCTTATGCCGAAGAAAATGAAGCTATCGAAGGGCTTTCGGCAGCTGACGATACCGTATTGCTCAGGAAACTGCTCAGGATGGTTGCCACATGCGGGCAATCACGCATACCACTGGTGATCGGTTGCAACAATGCAGGTGCGGTGTATCGCTTCCTGATGAGTTTTCTGGCAACAAAAAAAGGCAAATGGCTGCTAACCGGTTCTCCGAGGATGAAGCAAAGGCCGGTGGGTGAACTCGTCAATGCACTGCGTCAGCTTGGTGCCAACATCACCTACACCGGTGAGGAAGGGTTTCCTCCCTTGCTCATTCAGGGAAGCAAGCTAACCGGCGGAACAGCCAGTTTAAACATGTCGCGCAGCAGCCAGTTTGCATCCTCATTGCTCATGGCCGGGCCAATATTCACCGAAGGCCTGCACTTGCTGCTTACAGGTGAGCGCAACTCGCAACCCTATCTTGACATGACCATGCGCCTGATGCAGCAATCGGGCATTCGCCTGATCAGCGATGCTTCATCTGTTCGCGTTGAGCCGGGGACCTACAACCTTCCCGACCTGGAAGTTGAGCCCGACTGGAGTGCGGCTGCTTTCTGGTACGAACTGGTCGCCATCAGGCAGCAGGGTTCGTTGCTGCTCAGCGGACTGAAGCTATCAAGCCTGCAAGGCGACAAGGTTACAGCCGCTTACTTTGAAAAACTGGGTGTACAAACCACCGAAACCAAGGCAGGACTGTTGATCGCGCCAAATGGAAAAACGAGCCGTAATCCCATTTTCGAGCTCTCCGACAACCCGGATATTTTTCCGGCACTGGCCGCCTGTTGTGCCGCCAAACGCATCAATGCCACATTTTGCGGCATCGCCAACCTGAGAATCAAGGAATCAGACCGCATTGCTGCCATGAGCAAAGAATTGGGCTGCCTTGGCGCAAGCTTCACTGATACCGGCAACAACTGCCTGAAGCTTGAAACCAGCAAGGATTACCCTGTTGGATCGACGGCAAGCTTCGACAGCTGGAACGATCACCGCGTCGCCATGGCCCTTGCCCCGCTTGCACTGATTTTCTCCGAGATTTCAATTGATCATCCTGAAGTGGTGAGCAAATCTTATCCCGATTTCTGGAAACAGCTGGAAGCTGCTGGCTGTGTGAAACTTATACAGTAATATACTGTTTGTCCGTATTTTATATCAAGGTTGCTACAATTTTGGAGTTAAATTTTCGAACAATGCATATTTCAGGGAATTTTCTACTTTTGTACGATAATTGCCAACGATGACCATAGACCTGTTTATACCATGTTTTATTGATCAGATGTATCCTGAAACGGCAATGAATATGGTCAAGCTGCTTAAAAAAGCGGGTGTTGATGTAAATTACAACCCCGAACAGACCTGTTGCGGCCAATTTGCCTTCAACAGTGGTTTCTGGGATGAAGCCAAAGCCCTGGGCAATAAATTCCTGGTTGATTTCCCGAACGACAGGCCTGTTGTAAGCCCTTCGGCTTCGTGTTCGGGCTATGTGAAAAACTATTACCAGGAACTGTTCCACAACACCAGCAACCACCTCGAATACAAGCGACTGGTGCGGAATATGTATGAAATTTCCGATTTTCTCGTAAACAAAATCGGGGTGATTGATTTTGGCGCTTCTTTCCCCCACAAGGTCACTTTCCATGACAGTTGCGCAGGTCTTCGCGAATACGGCCTTACCAAGGAAGCCCGTTTGTTGCTTTCGAAAGTTCAGGGGCTTGAGCTTGTCGAGATGAACGACACGCACGTCTGTTGTGGTTTCGGCGGCACATTCGCCATCAAGCATGAGCCCATTTCGACCGCCATGGCCGAGCAGAAAGTCCTCAATGCCATCGAAACGGGCGCTGAATACATCGTGTCGACGGATTTGTCGTGCCTGATGCACCAGCACGCCTTTGCACGCAAGCAAGGCCTGCAGATACAGGTAATCCACCTGGTCGACATCCTTGCCTCAGGCTGGGGGGCTTAAACAAACCTTAATAAAATCAATGATTTTTACTGGCAGAATGCACCATCAGCAACCCACAGGTTTTTCACGGTAATTTCCAGTGTTCCCTTTTTTATTGCCGGGTGGTTTTCGAACAGTTTTGTCAACTCCTCTGCCTGCTTATCGCTGACGACCATGAAGCAATCGGCCAGGTTGCTGAACCAGCCTTCGTACAGGGTGTTCAGTCCCGGATTCATTTTGGCCATAAAGCTGCGGTGAAGTTTCTGCACATCGAAATCCTTTTCATGTCCTTTGGCGGGTTTGAGGCGTACAAAACCCACCTCAACCATTTCGGCATTCTCATGCACCTGGCAGATATGTCCCTTATAGGCCGTGAACGGATTCAGCTCAACGATAAAACGCGAGGCCATGATGGCCGGATCGGTGTTGACCATCTGGCGGGCTTCAGCTTCACTGCCTGCCTGCAGGATAAAAAAGCCTCCACCTCCGTCGAAAGGACCGGCAGCGAGCAGGCTCCCCTGTTTACTGAGAAGATTGATGTTGTCAAGATGGGCTTTCTGAATGCGGTTCGTCTCATCCTGGCTGATCGTAGCCCTGTTGGGATTCGAAATCAGGTTTACAAAATAAAGTTGCTTTTCTTGTTGTGCAAAGGCTGTATTCAATGAAACCAGCAGCAAAATGACCACTACATGAAACAAATTTGGTTTTTTCATTGGTTAATAGGTTTTCCTGCAACGCAGATTAATGTGATGCGAAAATAAAACATTTTCACGATTTAAGCCATTTTGTTTTTCACCCAAAAGAAGGGGCTTATGGCCAAAAGCACCAGGGTGATGCCACTAATGGCCAGGCCGATGCCATAGCGGTCGGCCAGAAATCCGGCCACAGGAGCGATGATTCCGGCAAAGAGCGATCCAGCCTGCGACTCAACGGAAAGCACGCCGGCCATGACTTTCTGGTCGCTGTGGTCGGCAATATACCCGATGCCAAGCGGCATCCGCAGGTTTTCGTTGAGCAGGATGAGGATAAAAAACAGCGCTGCAAGGGCCAGAAATCCATAATGAACCAGCACACCACTGATGATCCCGGTGGTGAATCCAATTACCAGGGTGAGGTTCAATGGCTTGGCAAGGTTGTCGAAATACGCACCCAGCTTTCCGGCACTCCGCGACATATAAGCCGTTGAAAGGTAAACCACGAAATAGGCTATGCCGATGAGCATGGCCGTCTGCCGGGCTTCATCCTGAAAAAAGATGATGGGCAAGGCCACGGCCAGCGATTGAAGCAACGGCTGCAGGTAGTCTTTGATGCTGGTATAATATCCCGAATGGATCGAGGTATTCATCAAGCCTTTCATCATGTCCTTGTTTTTGAAGGCGTTGAAAAATGTCATCACCACATCGGTGAATTTTTCCTTCAACGGAATGTGTTTTGCCAGGTTCGTCTCTCCCTCGAGGGCCTTCGGGTACGACATGATCAGGAAAACCCCGATGAAATAAGGCACGATCGACAACAGAAATATGGCCGGATAGCTCCCTGAGACAATGACAAAAATGGCCGCGAGCACCGATGAAACGGCGGTTCCGGTCTGGCTCCAGGCCCGTGTGTGACCGTAATACGCGCCTTTATGCTTTTCCCAGTCCTTGATTTTGAGGTACTCGAAGATCATCGCTTTATGCACCCCTGTCCTGAAGGCATCGCCAACAGCAAACATCAACATGGCCATGGCAAACAGTAAAAAGCTGTCCGACACAAAATACATGGCAAAAGAAGCAATATAAAACACAAACGACCCGGCGAGTGTTCTCCTGCGCCCAAAGGCGTCGGCCACGATGCCGCTCGGAATCTCCATCAGGATAATGGATATTTCGCGGATCGAAATCAATAGGCCTATTTCGGTGAAATCCATCCCTTTCCCGAGGAGAAAAAGCACAATAAATGCCTCATAAAAGCGAAGGTTTTTCAAAAACCCATACGCGCAAAACTTCACGTACTGCTTGTCGCGATACAAAATGTCCTTCATGCCGCCAAAATAATGGACAAATGTAGTGCCTTTTAAAGGCTGCGGCAAAAGGGTCACCGGCTTGCCGCATAATTTTCATTGCCACACCGGAAAAGCCGGTAACTTTGCCTGCTCAGAAAACCACTGGTTTTGGAAGCAGATATCTCATACAAACGCATCTGGCATGTCGCCTACCCGATCATTTTGGGGAGCGTGGCACAAAACCTGATCAATGTAACCGACACGGCTTTTCTGGGACATGTGGGGGAAATTGAACTGGGCGCTTCGGCCCTTGGCGGGATGTTTTATTTTGTGCTCATCATGTTGGGTCTGGGCTTCGGAACAGGCACACAGATTATCATCGCCCGGCGGTTTGGCGAAGGCGCTTACCGCGATATCGGCAAAACCTTCGACCATGCCTTGTACTTCATGTTGCCGCTGGCCTTCTTCTGCTTTTTTATCATGCTGTTCTTTGCAGGACCGATACTGAGGCCGGTCGTTTCTTCCGACAGAATCTACGCAGCCACAATGGATTACATTGATTATCGTATGTTCGGAATTTTCTTTGCCATTGCCCAAATTCAGTTCAGGTCGTTTTACATTGGCATTGCAAGCACACGCGTCATCACCTGGAGTACGGTGTTTATGGCTGTGGTAAACATCATCCTTGATTACGCCCTTATTTTTGGACATTGGGGCCTGCCTGCCATGGGCATCAAAGGGGCAGCGCTGGCTTCGGCTATCGCCGAATGCTGTGCAGTGATTTACCTCTGGTTGTATACCGTGATGCAAAAACACAAGCTTCATTACGGCTTACTGCGCTTCGAAGGCTTCGACAAAAAGCTTTTCGGACGGAATTTTCAGCTCTCCTACCCGATTATGTTACAGAACTTTTTTTCGCTGTCGGTTTGGTTTGCTTTCTTTTTAATCGTCGAAAAACTTGGCGAACAGGCATTGGCCATTTCAAACATTATCCGTAGTGTGTACATTGTGCTAATGATCCCCGTATGGGGTTTTGCTTCCGCAGCAAACTCCCTTGTCAGCTTCCTGCTCGGATCAGGCAAAGCAAAGCAGGTGTTTCCATTGCTCAGGCGCATCATCGTGCTTTGCGTGGGCGGAGTGCTGATTTTTGTTGTTTTCAGCATGATTTTCCCCGAATGGATCATCCGCCTGTACACCAACGACCCGGTTTTGATTACAGGCGCAATCCCTGTTTTGTTCATCGTTGACTTCGGCGCCGTGTCGATCGCATTTGGGTTCATCCTGTTTAACGGGGTGCTGGGCACGGGCAAAACGAAGGTGTCGTTCCTGATCGAAATGATGGTGCTGAGTGTTTACCTGATTTTTGTTTATGTGGTGGTCCACTTTTTCAACGCCAAAGTAAGCGAAGTGTGGCTGGCAGAGCTCGTTTATGGCACACTGATTGCCAGCTTCTCGTGGATTTACCTCATCAAGGGACGCTGGGCCACGGGCATCGTCTGACGCCGACAACAAAGCCGTTTTTCTCAGTAAATCAGGTAATTGTACACCGTGTTCGCGATACCCGTAACCAGGTTGATTTCGCTGTTGTCGTGCAGGCTTCCGACAGCAAATGGTGTTTCGCCGGCCAGGCCTGAGCTGATGATCATATTGCCTTTTTTGTCGATGAGGAAAATTTCGCGTCCTGCTTCCGACACAATGCCAAGGTAACGCCTGGTGGCTGACACATTGATAAACGCTGGTTTGGTGGTGATGGGATAATCAAAGTTGTGGCTGAACAGCTCATTCCTGAAACGATCGAAAATGACGAGTTTGGTTCCGTCGAGAAAGATAAAATCGACCGAATTATTTTCGTCGAAATCCTCGTACAAAAAGAAATGATCGGGCGAATAACTGCCAAAATCAGTGGTCGACAACAGTCCGTTGCTGCTTACATAAAGCAATTGGCCCTTTTGGTCCGATGTCAGGAGCACCCCTTTGCTGTTGGTTTTGTTGATGTAAAAGCCTGAATTCCGGGCCTTCTCAATATTTCCCTTGACGCTGATCCTTGTAACCCCCTGCCGGTCGACGATGCGGATATTGCCGTTGATGTCGGTGATGATGATATAATCCTTTCCACCGGCGACAAGCCTTTCGACAGGTCTGGTCACAATCTCCAGCGATTTTGGCCTTTTCCAGCCATCCACTTCCTTGCCCCTGAGGGTGAAGTTGTGCACCGTTTTGTCGGCACAGTTTACAAGCAAGCGGTAATCGCCGGTGTTGTTGTAATCGAACAGCGTCAGGCCGCTGGTGGCCTGCGACACCAGCTTTATGGGGTAATTGGCCGTATTGTTTCCGTTTCTGTCGAGCAGGTAAAGGTAATTGGCTGTATTAAACAGGTACTGGTATTTTCCATTACCATAGTAATCCACGGTAAACACATCGCTGATCACCGGTCCTGACAGCCTCACCTTCCAAAGTATTTCGCCAAAAGGAGAAATCAGGTAAATGTGATTGTCGGCATCGAACACGATCACATCGCTTTTGGCTGTAATGTGGTCTGGCACAATGCATGGCTTGCCCACCATATCGGCCCCGAGCCGGGTTTGCCAGCTTACCAGGTTTTCCTCTTCGTACGATGGGTTGTGTTTCAGGTAAAAGCTACAATAGATCAATCCGTTCAGCGAACTGAACTGAAGGGCCATGCCCTCAAATTCCCTGAATGCCTGTTGGTTATCAACAAGGTGTGCTGCAATTTCAGGACTCAGGTATTTGTTCACCATGGCGAGTCCTTCGCGGAGGTTAACATAGAGCAGCAGATTGGATTTGTCGGCAATGTTATTGCTGAATTTACGGAAGTTGGCACTCAGGTCAAGGGTCCTGCCGGCTTTATACAGCGAAACCATCTCGCTGAGGCTGGCGTAATCATTGGCAATGATCAGGTATTGGTCGATGATGCAATAATGGGTTTTTTCGATGGATGAAAATGCCTTACCGAAAATACCCGGAACAAAGTCAGGCAGGTTGATGTGTGCAAACTGAGTCCACTCGCCGGCATACGGTTTTTCGCTGCCCGGCACACTTGCCGAAATCTGCTGAAGCAGTTGGGCAGCAGCATCCTTGTCGGTAAGTTTCGCGACAAAAAACGGTCGCTGCACGCTTCCCGAACCACTCACACCAAAGGCAATCTCCTTGTCGATCAGGTGCAGCAGTGCTTCTGCCGCATCGAAACCACAGGCCTGTTCAAGTTGCGCGGCATAGGCCGGGTTGCTGATGCGCTGCTGGTAGGCTGCAAAGTCGCTCATGCCGAAGTGCAGCAAGATACGGGTATGGAACGGCAACACATTGTATAGTCCGAGCGCCACCGGCTCCTGGTCGATCAAGGAACCAACATACGATGACTGGCTGTCAATCGGGTCAATGTATCCGTTGAGGAGCAACTCACCAGGTTTCACCAGCAGGTCGAGGGCCACCCAGCCACCGGCAGTTGCAACGGCCTTTGCAATGGCATCGTGGTACGACTGGGCGCTGCAAGCCGCAACCAGCCGCGAGAACTGTGGCGTATTGATGAAAAGAAAGCCTTCGGCCAGGGCACCGCAAGTGTTTTTCATGCGCACAAAAGCAGGGTCGCTGAGCAGGTTTTGTGGTTGTTGAAGCTGACGCAGACTTTTGTCGACTAACTCCTTGTCGAAACTTCCAATAAACAAACCCCGGGTCAGGCAAAAGTTAAACTGGATGCCTGTGTTGGCATCAATCACAAAACTCACTTCCTGGTCGCCCTGTGTCCGCTCAACGACAGCTGCATCGGTTCCGGCCTGTTTGGCAATGAGTTCCTGCAGTTCGTAGCTGTACAGCAGATTGCCTGTTTCGACAATAAAAACAAAGCCAAAGCCTGCCGGTGATTCATCGAGCACAAGGGCCATTTTTTTATCATAAAGGGCTGTCATCAGCCCGGGTTTACCTTTCACCACCGAATCGAGCAAACCGATTTGCTGGTCAATTTGCCTGAAATGTTCCGATTGCAGCAAGGACTTCCACATCCTGTTTTCGCCCGTAATTTTCTGCCAGGGCTCACCGGTGTGATTGGCTTCAAAAACAGCCAGGCTGTTAAGCGGAATGGCGTCGTAGATGGATTTATCAGCCGGCCTGAGCCGGGCAAGGAGCAGCCAGCCCAGCATCACCAGGGCAAGAAGCAGGATGGCCACAGACACCATGATGTTTTTCTTCGACATGCTATTTTTGCTGCTGATGGTGAAACCGGATAATTCGGGGTTAAACAGGGTAAAAATAGTTTAAAAAATGCCTGACCCAAACAGAATAAGGGTTTCATATTCAACAGCAGGGTGTTAATAGAAAGCGCTTCGGGGACTTATCCTGCCCCGCCGCTACGCGACGCCTGTTTCGTGGTTGCATCAGATAATCAACAAACAAGAGGTCGCGTTGTAAGGGGTTCAACCGAACAAATAATTGTTAATCATTGCCAAATTAAAACATGGTATCCGCAAGCTGCCGCGCGACTCCTGTCGCGTGGTCCAACAGATTGTTTATATTTGTGCAAGGTATTGAAGAATAAACGTGTCCCCGAACGCAACAGTCTCATGCAACCCAGCTTTTATTATCACTTAAAGGACCATTTGGGCAATGTGCGGGCGGTTGTGTC